>Ga0208127_1000614_pt1 | contig 18287 bp, 26 predicted proteins | sample ETNtaG_6_FD_185751 | JGI IMG/M metagenome (GOLD analysis project Ga0208127, IMG submission 185751) | Marine microbial and viral communities from oxygen minimum zone, Eastern Pacific Ocean - ETNP201306SV45 (SPAdes) (version 2) | ecosystem: Environmental > Aquatic > Marine > Oceanic ... | reverse complement strand
AAACCCCAGGCGTATCGTGTAGAAACAAAAAATAAATAATTATGAAAACTAATTCGAAACAAAGATAAAACAATTTCTTAACATTGGCTTAACATTGGGAAAAAAAATTGTGCCTATGTTTGTAACGCAATTATGCACAACACTAAATATTTTAATTATGAGTAAGATTAGTAAATTTGTAGAGGCTACCAACAATGGTAAAATCTTCAGTGCTACCTTCGAGAAGAAGGACGGCACAATCAGGACTATCAATTGCAGACGTAATGTCAGCAAGGGAGTAAAGGGTGTAGGCTATAGCTTTGACCCTATGAGCAAAGGACTATTGTCCGTATATGATATGCAAAGCAAGGGCTTCAGGTTCATTAACCTAGAGACACTTGTTGAAGCAAAGGTAAATGGAGAAATCTTTAAATTTCTATTGTAATGAGTAATAAGGATAAAAACTTTTATATTGGTACTATAGACCAAGTTTATGGTATTGACGGGGAGGTGCACATACACCAAGACGATAAACACCTTGTAGTAGATGCCTCTGATTTGTTTTGTTGGATTGATGCAGTCGTAAGAGTAGCAATCGAACAAAAGCAGAATACAGACAATTTAGTATACGATTCACTTAAAGAATATATCAATGGACACAAATAAGATTAACGAGCTTAGACACGAGCTAAAGCACTATCAGGACGCACTTATCGAGCATAAGTTAGCCGAAGTACCGGACTTTGATACAATCCGATTCATTCAGCAAAAAATAGATTCAATCATTCAATACATTAAAGAAAATGAATAAGGAGACAATCACTAAACTGCAAAAGCAGTACGGAGTACACGATATGCAATTAAGGATCATAGACGGCTCCATATGGAGTATGGAAGGTAGTATGGGGCGTTCAGCAATGGATGCCCTAGAATCAGGGGCTTGTTACCTAGGCAATAGGCATACGTTTGACTATTGGGGTAATAGGATTCCTGCAATAAGTGAAGTAGAAGAGGGATCTGTAGGTAGTATGCAGAACTCAATTAACTATTGGGATAATGTTATCGAGTATGATGATATAGGAATATAGTTTTCTAAAAGGAAAACCCCACTCTTAAACGCAGTGGGGTTTTTTATATCATTAAACGCAGTGGGTTCTTAAACATAGTAGGTTCTTAAACGCAGTAGGTTCTTAAACGCAGTGGGCTCAGATTCGAACCTAGGGGCCTGCTTATTTAGAATGGTTCTAGATAAGGTATTATTTAGATTGATTCTAGATTGTGTATTTTTGATTTGATTCATACCGCAAACGTACGAAAACCAAACCGCCCACAGATACGCAAAATTGTTAAGTTTTCTTAATATTTAGTTAACACTCAGTTAACATAAATGCCCGTATATTTGTCTCAAACTTTAAATAAATATATATGAATAATTTTCAAACCGCCGTACAAAATAGCATAAAAGAAACCGGGCTAAAATACCCGGCCCGCTTATTGTCTCCCGGAGACACTAACGCTAAAACTTCAAAGAACGAGATTAAGACATTTATATTATATCTTATGCCGTACAATCAAAACAGTAAAGGTGTCAATTTATGCCCGCACGCCTCTAAAGGCTGTGCCGAGGCCTGCCTCGTTTCAGCAGGACGCGGAGCATTTAGCAACGTAATTAAAAGCAGGGTAAATAAGACCGAACTATTTTTAAGAGACCGCAAAAATTTTCTTGATAAGCTAGCAACCGAAATAATACAACAAAGTCACAAAGCTAAAAAAGGAGGTTATAAAGTAGCTTTCAGGCTTAACGGCACTAGTGACGTTGATTTTGTTTATTTACTAAATAAGCACGCAAACCTTGATATTAAGGAGCTACAACCCCACGCTATTTTTTACGACTATACAAAGGTATTACAACGGGCTATACGTTACAACGGGCACCCAAACTATAGTGTCACATTTAGCCGGTCCGAAACTAATAACGCCAAAACCCACACCGCCCTAAAATTAGGTATAAACGTGAGCGCAGTTTTTAATGAACTCCCGGATACCTACAAAGGTTTTAAAGTAGTAGACGGGGATGCTAGTGACATAGTTATGTTAAAACACAAAGGTGTTATTTTAGGACTTAAAGCGAAGGGATACGCCCGCAAAGATACAACCGGCTTTACAATAAATATATAGTTATGCAGTACAACACAATAAAAAACGAGGTAATAAAAGCCCACAACGAGCAACCGAATAACGCCGGGCCTTTCGATTTTTATAACTACCTAAAAACTAAACCCGCTTATGTTTTGGGCCTTATGCTAAGAGACAACGAGACCCCGACAAAATTACGGGATGAAATTATTTTTTATTTAGATCGTGGCAAATAATTTTATTTAGAATGAATACAAATATTTATCAACGCTTCGTTAATAAAAATATTTGTGTATATTTGTAGTATACAAAAACGAAATAATTATGACACATTTAATCGAAGAGTATCAAGAGCAAAAGAAGGCCGCAAAGAAGCACGCCAAATTTCAAGAACGTATGGAGCAAAAATATAACCGCTCCAAGTGGAGCGTATACATAACGTATGCACCCCTTACAACTTTTACATACGAGTTTCAAAGCCTAAGCAAAGCGTTAACCTTTGCCCGGATAATGAATGATAACAGCGTTAAAATTGAGGTTACTAAAAACATATAATAATGAAAACAATAATAAAAGCAATCGACAAACTAACAACGCCCGCCCTCAGCCTATTAGCGGGGGCGGTCTTATTCCTAATCATATATAATTTAATCAGATGAAAAAGATAATACTAGACACGATAATATGGGCGCAAATAGCTTTATTTGTTGCAGGTGCCACTCAGCTAATATTTGACTTATGGATAAGATAAAAATAATAATAGAACAACGCAAAAAATTATCTAAGATAGATAGAGAAGGAGCGCACCATACTAGCAGGGAGTATAATTATAGCTTAGGCTTCGAGGACGGCCTCAAATATGTTTACGACATTATAAAGGAGCTAGAAGACCCGCAGTGTATAAATATTGCAACCGACTGAAAACAAATAAATAACCCGGGGAGAGGTTAACGCCTCTCTCCTTTAAAATCAATCTTATGTACTTAATCATCATCGACCACGTAACTAACAAAGCCTACAGGACCAAATTTAGCAAATCAGAGGTGCAAACTTGGACCGACGGAGGCACCGATGCGGTCCACCTCTTAGGGTTCGACCCTAACAAATGCTTTTGGCTAATTACACCGCATCCAAATGTAGAAACTCTTTAGAGCCGGACCCGGTAACCGCCCACAGAAAAAACAACGTAAAACGGAAGTGGGTGGGGTCAAGCAACCAAGTTAAATTAAATCAACCCAAATCGGATTAGACCTCGATATAAGGATGTTTAGGTGGGCTGAGTATTCAGCTATTACAGAAGATGCATAAAGGACATTGAGTACACATATAAAGATGCTTTAATGATCCGAGAAATGCACACAAAGGCATTTCGACGGATATATAATATTAGATATAATAGAAATATAATATTCAATATAATATAACTATAATATTCGATATAATAGTGTCAACTAAATATACCTATCCCAAGACCGCTATATATATCGATGAATAAGATATAAAATAAAGTATAATATCTTTCAGTGGCGTTACGCTTGTGGCTGTTTGGCTCAGCCACGCCGCAACTATATATATATAACTAAATATATATGACATTTGTTGTATTTTCAGGCACATTTTAACAAAACTTTAACATTTCTTTAACATTTACATACCAATTCAACAGAATCAGGTGTCGTTTCTGTCGGATTTGTCGGATTTGTCGGATATGTCAGGTTTGTCACATTTGACAAGTTTGTCACATTACGGTTGCTGTGGTACAAAAAGGGGTGTTTATGGTTATATATATATGAGCAGAGAATTTACAATATCGGTACCAAGGGAACAATCGGATATTAAGCTGCACCAATATCAAAAGTACGTCAAGCTGATCCAAGACAACGGAGAAGATATAGACGAGAACTTTCTCAGGCTTAAAGTGCTTGAGATCTTTTGCGGTCTAACAATGAAGGAGGCCTACGACCTCCCGGTTAACGAGTTAGACTTTATTGTAGCGCATATACTGACACTCTTAAACAACCGAGCGAAGCTCGAAAGGACGTTTACAATGACTGACCCAAAAGGTAATACGGTTAAGTTCGGTTTTATACCTAACCTTGACGAAATGACCTTAGGTGAATTTGTTGACGCAGAAAAGTATCTAACGTCTTGGGAAGATATGCATAAGGCACTATCGGTGCTGTATCGTCCTGTTACGGCAGGCAAGGGAGACTTCTACTTAATAGAAGGCTACCAAGGCTCACATAAATACTCGGACGTAATGAAAGACGCTCCTGTCACAGTTGCACTTGGAGCGATGGTTTTTTTTTACAGTTTAGGGATGGAGTTACTGAAAACTACGATGCGCTCTTTGGAGGAGGAACTTCAGAACGAAGACCTGTCTCAGGAGAAGAATCCTTTGGACGAAAATGGGGATGGTATCAATCGGTATATGCACTTGCTGCAGGAGACCCAACAAAGTTTGACGAAGTTACACAACTCAATCTTCATAAATGTTTAATGTGGCTTGAGTTTGAGAAGGAGAAAAACGAATTAGAAGCGAAAAGAATAAAACAATCATATAGCAAATGAGAGCAGTATATCAAATACTAGACAAAATAAAGGATAAGCTCAGAACAAGCCCGAATATCCAAACGGTTAGCTTTGGTGATATAATGGAAGTAGACCTAAATAAGACTACACTATATCCACTCGCCCACGTTGGAATGGGCGATGTGTCATTGCAGGACCACAAGATCGAAGTAACGATCAACCTACTGCTTCTTGACATTGTAGATGATAACAGAGACCCAAGCACAGAGGATGATTTCTATGGCAATAGCAATCTGCAAGACATCTTAAATACTATGTTGGCTGAGGCTAATATCCTTATATCAGACCTAAGAAGAGGTTCATCGTTTGATGAATTGTATCAGATAGACACAGATGTAACAGCACGCCCATTCCTAGATAGGTTCGAGAACCAATTGGCAGGATGGGGTGTTGATCTAGTAATCTCATTCCCTAATAACGATGTAAGTATCTGCTAATGGCAAGAAGTATTATCACAGGTCGGTTTGCAAGAACAGAAGATACTCTAAGGGAGATCGCAGAACGTCTTATTGCCGATATGATATCAGAAATAAGAGCTAGAGATAGGGCGGCTTCGGGTGATCTTGCGAACAGCTTTAGCTATGATGATGACAAGATTAGTGATTTAGAGTTAGACATAACATCCGATGTGGAATACGCAGGTGTTCAGGATAGAGGGTATAAAGGATTGGTTCCACTAGAAAATCTTGTTCGTTGGGCTAGGATTAGGGGATTGCAACCATACCACAAAACAGGAAGAAAGAAAGGTAAACCTATGAGTCTTAAACAATTTGCTTGGTTGGCAGGAAGAAAGATAGCTGATAAAGGATACCCGGGAATAAATTATGTAGCAAATGCCTTCTTAAAATCATCAGATCTAATAGACAGAGCAATCGGAGAGTCGTATGCACAAGACATACAGGAAATGCTAGAACAAAACATAACATTTAAATAATGGCAACAATAATTAACGCAAGAAGCCCATTCTTTGTAAAGGCTCAAGATACAGACTTGGCAACCACCCTACTCAGGGTTTATATATATGAGGGCGCAAAGCAAACCAATCCACCACTATCAGACGTAAAGTATAGTATAACAAAGTCAGTAATTGAAACAAATGATTATATTGTATTTGAGATAGGAGAACTAATAAGGGATTACATAAATGTTGAGTATGATGGTGAATACGATAGCCATTGTATTTGGGTGAGGACTTCTGTTTTAAGGTTTGATGAAGATGGGGTTATAATCGGAAGCCCCATAAACAATGACTATATAGCAACAGAAGGGTATGGTTACTTTGAAGAAGGAATCAATCCTGAACCAAGCACAGGTTTATTACAATCCAATCTAATCGCATACCGTCCACAGGACGGAAGCATAAACATCCCTATATTCGCAGGAGGTACTAATAGCTTGGCGTTTTACAACAACGGAGAGCTTGTAAGAACGCAGACAATATCTGATAACGACAACACTGATCAAAAGATTCAGTACATCGCAAGTAGCGGAAATTCAGATTCCGCTACATACGAAGAAAGAGTACTAGAAGGTGGAGGTACATTTGAAGATAGTATATGCTTACAGAGATTCCTAAACAGTATTGACGTTGGCGTATTTGATGAAGTGTGGGTAAACTATGATACAGGTACTGTGTTCACAGGCTCAGGTGATGTTACATCAACAGAGGACACTAAAACAGCTATAATTAAGATTAAAACACTTGAATGTTCAAAATATGAGCCTGTAAGAGTTACATTCGTAAATAAGTTTGGCGCACTACAAGACATTTGGTTCGATAAGAAAAGCACAGACTCTATACAAACAAAGACTGAATCTTATAAAGCTTCTGTTGTGGATCTAGCTAGCCTAAGCTACAACACAAACGCACACCAATCAAGGACGCTAAACCTAATGGGGAGCGAGAGTGTAGTTCTCAACACCGGGTTTGTGGATGAATCATACAACGAAGTAATAAGACAGCTAATGTTATCTGAACAGATATGGATGACAAAGCTAACAGACGAGGAGCTTGTACTTCCATTAAAAGCGAGAACACAATCACTTCAGTATAAAAAACACGTTAATGATAAACTTGTTAATTATACTATTGAATTTGATATGGCCTTTGACAAGATAAACAATATTCGATAATGAATAAAGTTACTCTATATATAAAAGATACTTATGACGAGTATCAAATGGTTGATTTGTTTGACGATGAAACAATATCTGTAACATCTAAGATACAAGACATAAAAGATGTGTCTAAGGTTTTTACGGACTTTTCTCAGTCATTTACTTTACCTGCATCTAAAACAAACAACAAGATATTCGCCCATTTCTATAATTACTTCTTAGATGGTCAAATAGAAACAGACGGAACTCAAGTTGGCGTATTTGATGCGAGAAGTAAAAAAGACGCTATAATTGAAATAAATTATATTCCGTTCCGTAAAGGTAAGATGGTTTTGAATGGCGTTAAAATGAAGGAAAATAAGCCTTACGCCTACAACATAACATTCTATGGAAACACTGTAAGCTTAAAGGATTTATTTAGCGATGACAAGCTTCAGGTTTTAGATTGGCTTAATAACTTTAATCATAGTTGGGATGACACTACAGTTAAAGACGGATTCACAACAGGATTAAGCACAACCATTGGTTCTTCTACAAAAACAAACGCAATTATATATCCTCTTATAACTCCAACAAAGAGATTGTTCTATAATTCGTCAAACAACAATTCATCTACATTAACAGGAAACATTGCTTATGACGCAGGAGGTGGAGGTACTCACATAAGGGGAGTAGATTATACAGACTTAAAACCTGCCGTTAAACTAGAGTACATAATAGAGGCAATAGAGGATAAATACGGAATAGAGTTTACAGATGATTTCTTTGGTTCATCTTCTACAAATGTTCTTGATGGATTATATATGTGGCTTAGTCGTGAGAAAGGAAAATTACCTGACGCTAACCCGGAGAGTATATTGAACAACTTCACTTATTCATCGGGAGATTTGCTTAGTGATTTCTACCCGAGTGGTTCGGTTTATTTCGAGAACTCAGGTGATTTAACAAATAGCAATCTTAATCTCACTAAATACAGGAGTTTTTATTACTTTGGTGCTCAGACATATTATAATGACTTTCAATTCACTGTATTTGTAACGCCTGATGTAGCATCTTCTTCTCAATCATATTCTGTTAAAATGATTGACACGTTAAACAATAACGAGGTATTACAGGAAACGTCTAATTTAACAGGAAATTCAACAATAGCGTTCTTATTAAGTGGTAGAGAAGACTCGTCAAGTAGACAGTATTCTATTCAATTTATTATAACTTCAGATACAAGCTTCTCTTCATCTCAAGAAGTTGCAATTACAGAAAGGATAAAACAACTTCCAACAGGGGCAACATATGAAAGCTTTACATCCGTTTATGAAGCTGACGATATTGATACTTCTGTTGATATAGTAATTACAGAAAGGATGCCTGATATTGAGGTGTATGATTTTATGACAGGGTTATTCAAAATGTTTAATCTTACAGCGTATTATGTAGATGATGTAGCTGATGCTGACTTTGGCAAGATAAGAGTTTTGCCTCTTGATGATTTCTATGATGATGACCCTCAGTTATTTGACATAACCAAATATGTAGATTCGTCTGAAACTAATATTGATGCCACAATACCGTTTAGTGAAATAGAGTTCAAATACAAAGACCCTAAGACTCTTTTAATGCTTCAGCATAAAGAAAAGTTTAACGAGATATTTGGTGATTCTGAATATGCGCCTCAAGACGTGGATAGAGGTAAACCATACAAAGTAGAGCTTCCATTTGAGCATCTTAAGTTTGAAAGATTAGAAGATGAAGATACAGGAAATTTAACGCCTTATCAATGGGGTTATTCAGCAGGTGATAACTTTAAACCCACTGAAGGCACTTCTTCAGCCCCTCCAACAGGCGATTACGACTCAGTTCTTACTGCTCCAATATTATTTTACGGCATCAGGAGAGTGGGTCTTAGTTCAACTCCTTTAAGTTGGGTTGAAGGCTCGACTCACGATGAATTATTAAGCTATTGGATGCCATCTAATGCAAGTGAGGTAGTTAGCGGTACTGCTATTAAGTCGGGAACGGCAACTGCAACATCTGCATTTCGTTTAATAAATACATCTGATTCTTTTGCGTTTTTCGGTGTTTATGCAGGAGATATTGTGTATAACACAACAGATAATACCCAAACAACTGTTGTTTCGGGAATAAGCCTTACAGAAATTGAACTTGCAGATGATATATTTGTTAGTGGAGATGATTATGAGATATTTCGTGTTCCTGATTTTACGCTTAATTTTGATATTGAGGTTGATGAATATTCAAGAAACAATTATGGTAAAAGCACAAACTCATTGTTTAAAGTATTCTATGAAACATACATTACAGATGCTTTCAATCCAAAGAAGCGTATATTTAAGCTGACAGCACATTTACCAAACAGCATATTACTAAACTACAGATTAAACGACAGATTTCAGATCGGTGATAAAGTATTCACAATAAACTCAATAAGCACTAATCTAAAAACAGGCGAATCTAAACTTGAATTATTAAACGTATTATGATAAAGCATATTCTTGACTTATTGAAGCTAGACGATTACTATGGCGTGTCTCCTTATATCGACATCGCCAAAGGTAAATACGAGGCACCAAAGAACTTAAAAGAGGCATTAAACAAGAGAAAACGATTCAATTATGGCAAACACTGATTTCAATATACGGATTAAGGTCGATGATGGAAGAGCGAGAGTTCAAATAGACGGATTAACCGAGGGGTTTGTCGATGCCGGAACAGCCGTTGCTAAGCTCAGAGCCGAAATAGAAAGGAATGGTAAAGCTATGGAGGGTACCGCAAAATGGTACAGGCAGCAAATATCATTCCTTAAAGAGCAAAGAGATATGTCTGCTAAGACAGCAGAAGACTATGCTCGACAAACGAAAGCCATAGAGCAGGTTCAAACAAAGTACCGAGAACTGTCTACGGGAGTAAGAGATTTTAATAAGGTAAATCAAGACCAAATATCAAACTCCGGTTTAGCGGGAGCTACATTGACGGAACTTGGTCGAACCATTTCGGATTTACCTTATGGAATCCGAGGTGTTGCGAACAACTTATCACAGCTATCTACTTTATTTATCACCTTGATAGCAAAAACCGATGGATTTAAAAATTCCATAAAGGTACTACTTACAGAACTTAGGGGCCCATTGGGGTATATACTTGCTTTTCAGGCAATTATATCTTTATTGGATTTCTTTGCTCAAAAACAAGAGAAAGCCAAGCAAAGTACCGAGGTTACAGGAAATGAATTTGCTGAGTCGGCTGCAAAATTAAGGACTTACCAAAAAATATTAAATTCCACTAATATATCTGAAGAGGAGAAGGTTAATGTTTTAAAACAGGTATCCGAAGAGACTGATAACTTAAATCTAGAGATTGACGAGAATAACAGGTTGACTAGCAAGTCAAACGACTTATTAACAACCAACATAGATAAGCTTAAAGAACAGGCTCAAACGAGAGCAATCTTAGACAGGTTAACTAAACTTAATAGTGAAAAATTAGCCCTTGAGTTTCAGTTGCAGGAGAAAGTATCTGATAAATTCTCTGCATTATTGCTTGGTCTAGCTAAAACACCAAATATGATTGGTCAATTAGCTAAAACATTCAGAATCTCGGGAGCTTTCCCTATAACTGAGTCTATAAAGGATTTAGATAAAGAGATATTAAGCTTGTTAGAAAAATTATCCGGAAGAGATTTAGGTTTTTTAGGTGATGACCCAACGGAAAAGGATAAGCAAATTATAGATGACTTTAATAGATGGTACACAAAGCAAAATGACAGGCTTCAAGAAAAATTAGCTATTGACGAAATTGCAAGACTAGAGGCTGAAAGACTGAGTAGGTCAAACAATATAAGTCAAGAAATATCAGACAGGAAAGACAAAGAGAAAAAAGCTCTAGATGATGGCTTGATAACTCAAAAGGAGTATAATATCAGGTTAAATCTCCTAGAAAAGTTACGTTTAGATAAACTAGCTCAATTAAACGAAGAATACGATACTAAAGTAGCAAACGCTAGATTGAATGCGTTTATGAGTGGCCTTGAAAAGGTTTCAGCCGCAATGGATACTCTTTATGAGGCTGAAATATCTAGAGAGGAAAGAAGAACCACCGCAGCTAACAACGAATTAAAGAAAAGGCTAAAGAACGAACAGTTATCAGCAGAACAAAAAGAAGCTATAAATGCACAAATAGAAGCTAATGAAGAAAATCTTCAAAGGAAAAGAGATAAAATAGCGGAAAAGCAATTTAAGCTTCAAAAGGCTGTAAACATAGCTTCTGCATTAGCCGAAACTTACAGAACAGGAGTTTTAGCTTTTGGTTCTCAGCTTATAATTGGCGATCCATCATCTCCTGTTAGAGCACAGATAGCACAAGCAGTTGCGATTGCAGCAGGTCTTGCTAATGTAGCCGCAATAGCTAGACAACAATTTGTGCCCTCAGCTATAGGTGGAGCAGGTGGTGGAGGCGCAGGAGGCGCAGGCGGAGGTATGCAAGCCCCCGATTTCAACGTAGTAGGGGCTTCTGCGCAGTCTCAGCTTGCTGAAACGGTCGCTACAGCCGAATCACAGCCTGTTAGAGCCTTTGTGGTAGGTAAAGATATATCTACACAGCAAGAACTCGACAGAAACATAAACGATACAGCCTCATTTGGCTAAAAAACCAAACAAATACTAACTTATAAAGTTATATATATATGGAAAGCATAAGAGTAATTGAGTTAATCATCGATGAAGAGGACGAAATCAGTGGAATTGATGCGATTTCTATCGTAGACGATCCTGCAATACAAGAAGACTTCATCACATTAAGCTCACAGGAGGTAAAATTAGCCGAAGTTGACAAGGATAAGCAGATTCTTATGGGTCCTGCACTTATTCCTAACAAAAAGATATATAGACGCTCCGGGGAGGACGAATATTACATATTTTTCTCCGATGATACCGTCAGAAAAGCCGCAGAGTTGTTTTTATCTAAAGGAAAGCAAAATAACAGCACTCTAGAGCACGAAATTGAACTCAATGGGATGTCTGTAGTCGAATCTTGGATCATAGAAGACAAAGAGAAAGACAAGTCCAACCTTTATGGGTTTGACTTGCCACTTGGCACTTGGATGGTGTCTATGAAGGTCAATAATGAAGAAGTTTGGTCTAGCTATGTCAAAACAGGTAAAGTAAAAGGCTTTTCTATCGAGGGTCACTTCGCAGACACTATGGAAAGACCACAAGAGCAACTTCCTGAGGAAGCTGAAGAAGAACTAGAGGCTTTGTCTGTACTAGAAGAGCTTATGGCTTCTATGGATGTCGAAATGAAGTCTTATAACGACTATCCAAAGGCTGCATCTGAGAACGCACAGAAAGTATTGGATTGGCGTAACAGATATGGCAGAGATGAAGTCAAAGGAATGACTAGGGTGGGATGGCGAAGAGCCAATCAGCTCGCTAAGAATCAAAAGATCACAAGGCAAACTATTGCCAGGATGGCAGCGTTTAATCGCCACAGAAAGAATGCTAAGATAGACCCTGATTTAAGAGGTACTCCTTGGAAAGACAAGGGATATGTCGCTTGGCTTGGTTGGGGTGGTAGCGAAGGCGTTGATTGGGCCATCCGTAAGATGAAGCAATTCAGAAGGGGAGAGTTTTCTTCTATGGTAATCAATGAAGATATGGCCATCATAGATGATAGACTAGCTTATTCATCTAAAGAGAAGGCTGAACAGAAAGCTATTGATCTAGGATGCGAAGGATACCACGAGCACGAGTTTGAAGGTCAGACTTGGTATATGCCCTGCAAGGAGCACAAGTTAGCTGAGGTAGGCCCAAGAGGCGGTGTAAAAAAAAGCCCTAAGGCTCCAAAATCAGACACACCTAACCCATCCCCTAAAGGCAAAGGAACAGCCAAGGGCGATGCTTCAGGCAAGACAGGAGCCAAGGTGTCTGCTAAGGATAGAAAGACCTTAGAGAACAAAGCTAGCGAGTTTAATGATAGGTATAAAGACAAGCTCGGCTATGGCGTTACCACAGGTATGTTAGCGTCCGTATTTCAAAGAGGTTTAGGAGCGTTTAATACATCCCATTCTCCGAATGTTAAATCGGCATCACAATGGGCTTTTGCTCGTGTAAATGCTTTCTTGTATCTTGTTAAGAATGGCAAGCCTCAGAATGCGAAGTACACAACCGATTATGATTTATTACCAACCAAACACCCTAAACATCCCAAAAAATAATGAGAAGACTCAAGGAAACACCATCTAGGACAAGCCCTCGCTCCTCAAGGCGAGGCTGTCTGTGTAGAGATGGTAAAACATATTCTAAGAAATGTTGTAGTGGTGCTTTAATGGCTCAGGGTATAGGTAGAGTATCAGGAATATCCACAGTGCTATCTGAACGTGGAGATGATTTATACACAGAAAACAACGAAAGGATAATACCTGAATCTTAACAAAAATACAACAAAATATATACCTAATAGTTTATTAAGTAGTTTACACTAATTTTTTATTATTCACAATATGAAAGCATCTGAAATTGTTGATAAGTTCAAGAATATCTTGCTTGCTAACGAAACCGAGGAGGCTCCTGCTAAGGAGGTCATCGAAGAGCAAGTAGAGTTGTCTGAGGACTTGAAAGAAGTTGAAGTAGAGGCTGCCGAGGAAGTAAAAGCTGACGAGGTAGAGCTACAAGAAGAAGAAGTAGAAGCTGAAGCTAAGGACGAGTACGAAGAAGAAGAGGAAGATCCTATGGCTAAGTATGCTACCAAAGAAGATTTAGCTAAAGCTATGGCTGAAGTAAAAGCTATGGTTGAAGCCTTAAACGCTGAGGAAGTTGAAATGGAAGTACCTGCTGAGGCAGAGAAACTTTCTGCTCAAGAGCCTCAAGTTGAACCGTTGTCTCACGATCCTGAAGCTCAAGTTGCGAAAAAAGGTAACTTCCAATTTGCTCAGAATAAAAGCCGAGGCACTATTGACCGAGTATTTTCTAAACTATCTAACTAATAAATTAAATTAAAATGTCTGTATCTATTACATCTACTTACGCAGGAGAGTTTAGTGGTAAGTATATCGCTGCTGCTCTTTTGTCTGCTGATACCCTTGACAAAGGTGGTATCACAATTATGCCTAACGTAAAGTACAAGTCTGTTCTTAAGAAGGCTTCTACAGATGACATCGTAAAAGATGCCACTTGTGACTTCCAAACAGGACAAGGTACTTTAACTCTTACTGAAAAGATTCTTCAACCTGAGGAGTTCCAAGTAAACCTTGACATCTGTAAGAAAGACCTACACTCTGATTGGGAAGCTGTACAAATGGGTTACTCTGCTTTCGATCAACTTCCTGCTAACTTCGCTGATTTCGTAATCGGCCACGTTGCTGCTAAAGTTGCTGATCGTACTGAGAAAAACATTTGGAGTGGAGATACTTCTACTTCAGGTCAGTTTGACGGATTTGAAACTTTGTTGTCTGTTGACGCTGATTTGCCTGCTGCTCAAGAAATCGCCGGTACTACTGTTGACGCTTCTAACGTAATCGCTCAATTAGGTCTTATCGTTGACGCTATCCCTTCTGCTGTTTACGCTCAAGAGGATACTCACCTTTATGTATCTAGCAACATCGCTCGTGCATATGTTCGTGCTTTAGGTGGATTCGGTGCTTCAGGTCTTGGTGCTAACGGTTTGAACGCTCAAGGAACTACTTGGTTCAACAACGGTAGCTTATCTTTCGATGGCAAGCCTTTGTTCGTATCTGCAGGTTTCTCTGATAACACTGCTATCGCTGCTCAGAAAAGCAACCTATTCTTTGGAACAGGATTACTTTCAGACAGAAATGAAGTTCGTGTTATCGATATGAGTGAAATTGACGGAAGCCAAAATGTACGTGTAGTAATGCGATTTACTGCAGGTGTACAATACGCTCAAGTTGGAGACATCGTTACTTACGGTATCACCAACTCCGCTAACTAAGAATTATTAACTCAATAGGGGGTGTTTCGGCACCCCCAATATTAAAACGAACTAATTATGGCTTGTGATTTAACTAGAGGTAGAAAGGAACCCTGCAAAGACGTAGTCGGTGGCATACGAGCGGTTTACTTTACTGATTTCGGAGATTTCGGTACTGTAACCCAAACTGATGACGAGATTACTGATATGTCAGGAACCTTTACTGCCTACAAATATGAAGTAAAAGGGAACTCTTCCCTTGAGCAAGCTGTAACTTCTTCTCGTGAAAACGGAACTACTTTCTTTGAGCAAACGCTTAACCTTACATTGCACAAACTAAGTAAAGAAGATCACAAAGAGATTAAGTTATTAGCTTATGGTCGACCTCACATTGCTGTTGAGGACTACAACGGTAATGTATTCGTAGTAGGTCTTGAGCACGGTGCTGATGTATCCGGGGGAACGATTGTCACCGGTGCTGCTATGGGAGATATGAGTGGTTACACTCTTACTTTCACAGCTCAGGAGTTGAAGCCTGCAAACTTTGTAGCTTCTCCAACTGCTGCTGATCCTTATGATGGGATGTCTAGTGCTACTGTAACTATTACAGAAGGTACTAACTCGTAATAAGACGTATTCTTAAACACAAAAGCCCTGCCCTTATCGGTGGGGCTTTTTATTTAAAACAAAATAAGCCTCTTTTAGTTATATATATATGAAGGTCCTATTACCGTCTACTGACTCGCAAACATTGAAGATTGTGCCTAGAGAATATGTCGAAGCAAGCAATCTTACTATGGTAGTAACAGAAGATGGTACCAGGAAGACGGAGACACTAAGTAGCCTTACCTCTACAATAGACGGGAACTATATAAGCATACCTTGTACGTTCTCAATATTATCTGAAGGTAAACTATATTCTCTTGAACTCAAGCAGGGTTCTGATTTGTTGTTTAGGGATAAGATTTATTGCACAGCTCAAACCGACAGAACTCAAAAGCAAACTCTGAACACTAACAAATATATAGAGCACAGTGCTGAACCTAGTGGGCAGAAATATATAACGATATAAAATGGCAAAGAAGAAAAAAGCAACAGGAACCATAAGAGTGGTTAATCTACAGGGGTACACAATCCCTGAGATTAAAGAGGAACACCGACACGATTGGGTTACTTATGGTGACAATAACGATTACTTTGATCGCCTTATTGAAATGTACCTTAGCAGCCCAACAAACTCTTGTTGTGTTAACGGTATTGTAGATATGATTTATGGCAGAGGACTAAACGCAACAGACAGCGATGAAAAGCCTGTTATGTTTGCTGAGTTTAAGAGTCTTGTAAAGCCTGACCAAATCAAGAAAGTAGTCAACGATTTCAAGCTATTAGGGCAAGCTTCGTTGCAAGTTGTTTACAACAGCTCTAAGACAAGAATCACATCTCTTACGCATTTCCCTATGGAAACGCTAAGAGCCGAGAAGACAACAGACGGGAAGATAAAAGGATATTACTATCACCCAAAGTGGAGAGACATTAAGCCTTCTGATAAACCTAAGAGAATACCAAGCTTCGGTAATGGAGGTAAGGGTGACCTTAGAGAGATTTATGTAATCAAGCCATACAGATCAGGCTTCTATTACTATGCACCTGTAGACTACCACGGATGTTTGCAGTATTGCTCACTTGAAGAAGAAGTATCCAATTACCACATCAATAACATACTAAATGGTTTGCAGCCATCTCTTCTTATCAACTTTAATAATGGAGTTCCGGACGAGGAAGCCCAACAGTTGATTGAGAGGAAAATCCAAGACAAGTTCGGAGGAACGTCAAACTCAGGTAAGTTTATCTTAGCGTTTAATGAAGACCCTGATAGAAAAGCAGACATTGAGCCTATTCACCTCCCTGACGCTCACGCCCAATATCAATTTCTAGCTGACGAAGCTCGTGAGAAGATTATGCTAGGACACAGAGTTGTTTCTCCGATCCTTCTTGGTATTAAGGACAATACAGGCTTTGGTAACAACGCAGAGGAGCTTAGAACGGCTTCTATCCTTATGGACAACATTGTTATCCGACCATTCCAAGAAACGATCTTAGAATGCCTTAATAAGATTTTGGCGTTCAACGGGATTGACTTGAACCTTTATTTTGTTACCCTTCAACCAATTGAGTTTACTGAGCTTGATAATATTGAGACTCGTGTTAAGCGTGAAGAGGAAACGGGAGAAAAGTTGTCTGCGATGCAAAGAATAAGATCATTGTTTAAACAAAAAGAAGAGGAAGATGAAGGCACTGTTCGTAACGACTAACGATTTAAGGAGAAAGTCCATTATTGGAGGTGCTGTCGATTCTGATAAGTTCGTCCAATTTATTGAGGTGTCTCAGGACATTCACATACAGAACTACTTAGGCACAAAGCTATATGATAAAATATCTGACTTAATTGTCAATGATACCATAGATGATGCAGGTAATGCCAATTACAAGACCCTCCTAAACGACTATCTAACTCCAATGCTTATTTGGTTTGCACAGAGCGATTACTATATGTATGCAAGCTACCAAGTTAGTAACGGAGGTATATTTAAACATCGTAGTGAGTCTAGTGACTCACCAACGATGGAAGAGATAAAATATCTAGTGGAGAACTCACGCAACAAAGCTGAGTTCTACACAAGGAGATTTATGGATTATATGAATTATAACAGTGCATTGTTTCCTGAATATAATGAAGCAAATAACGAAGGAATGTACCCGGATAAATCCGATAATTTTAACAGTTGGGTGTTATGATATATAAGCCAAAGAAGAAAAACATAGTCAAGTTGAAGAAGTATATAAATGACTTGATCAAAGAAAGAGACGGAGAGATCAAACCAAAGGCAAAGATTTAAATAATAACGCAATGGCAAATAAGAAGTTTAGCGAATTTACGGTAAAGACAGACAACGCAGATGTTGATTTTCTTGTAGGGTATGAAGGCTCTGATAACGTAAGAATATCACCTGAGAATGCTATGGGCTATGAATCGGGATCACATACAACAACTTGGAATGTTTCTTGGGGTGGAGAAAGTGAGCGTAGAATGAATTATGTTAAAGTGGGTAAGATGTGTACTGTTGAGATTTATTTAAGCGAAGAAGATTCTCAAAGCCAAAGTTCACTACCATTGAGATTTACACTCCCTTTTAATGCAGCTCAATCTACCCTTGTAGGACCGATTGCATTCGGTGTTAATAATGACTCTTACCTACCAACGGAAACAAGGTCAATCGGTAGTCAATTTCTAGCTACCGAAGCAGGTTCTAATGAAGTGAGATTAGTGAGTATAAACAGTCAAGCCTCAAAGCAATTTGCAAGAATGTCACAATATGATGGTGAGCTTCTTTCAGTAGAGGGAACTATAACATATATAACACAGTAAAACAAGAACATAATTAAGTTAAAGAAATATTTAGATGCCAAACGAAATATATCACAGAAGCAATTGGGGGGAAAGTAAAGCAGAGGACTTTGGCGAT
>Ga0208127_1000610_pt1 | contig 18326 bp, 19 predicted proteins | sample ETNtaG_6_FD_185751 | JGI IMG/M metagenome (GOLD analysis project Ga0208127, IMG submission 185751) | Marine microbial and viral communities from oxygen minimum zone, Eastern Pacific Ocean - ETNP201306SV45 (SPAdes) (version 2) | ecosystem: Environmental > Aquatic > Marine > Oceanic ... | reverse complement strand
CCTCATAACCTAAATTAGATAATAAATTAATAGCAATGGAGCCAACACCTCCGGTTGCTCCTGAGACTATTATTGGATTATTTGGAGATATTTCATTCTCTAAGATTTTATAAACACAAGCACCTGCAGTAAGACCTGCAGTTCCCAATGACATTGAGTTTAGTAAGGAAAGATTTTTTGGAAGTGGTATAACCCATTCTTGTGGTATTTGAACTACTTCTCCAAATCCACCAAATACTGACATGCCGAGTTTGTATCCAGTTGCTATAACCTTATCACCAACTTTAAATTTATCCGATGAGGATTGTAATATCTCTCCAGCAACATCAATACCTGGAACAAATGGATATTTTGACACAACTCCTTTTGCACCTGATGCAGCCAAAGCATCTTTATAATTCAGAGAAGAATATTTAACCTTGATAATTACATTTTCTGATTCAATATCATCTATCTCAAGTTCTTTAATAGAACCTGAATAAGAACCATCAAGTTCTTCAACTAAATATGCTTTATATTTCATTTTAATTTATTCAGATAAATACTTTTCAGCATCCAATGCGGCCATACATCCAAAACCTGCTGAAGTCACTGCTTGCCTATATACTTGATCAGAGACATCACCTGCAGCAAAAACTCCATCAATTGAAGTAGCAGTTACCATACCAGATGTACCAGATTTTATTTTTATATAACCATTATCCATATCAAGCTGACCTTCAAAAATATCAGTATTTGGCTTATGACCTATTGCTATAAAAACCCCCATAACAGAAAGATTTTTTTCTTTTCCATTGGTAATAAGGGCAACCCCATTTACACCCATTTGGTCACCCAAAACTTCTTTAAGTTCTGTATTCCAGAGAATCTCTATTTTTCCTTTAGACTCTTCATTAAATACTCTTTCTTGTAATATTTTTTCAGCTCGAAGTTTATCTCTCCTATGAACAAGATATACCTTTGAACATATTCTTGAAAGGTATAATGCTTCTTCAACTGCGGTATTTCCTCCACCAACTACAATCACTTCTTGATCTTTATAAAAGAAACCATCGCAAGTAGCACAAGCTGAAACACCTCTCCCTAGATATTCTTTTTCTGAAGGAAGGCCTAAATACATTGCGCTTGCACCCGTAGATATTATTAATGAATCACATGTATAGGAATTGGTACCTTTTAAGATAAAAGGTCTTACTGAAAGATCAACCTCATTAATGTGGTCGTTAATAATTTGCACACCAAATTGTTGAGAATGTTTTTTCATTCTTTCCATCAGTTCAGGCCCTTGAAGCCCATCACTGTCGCCAGGCCAATTCTCTACATCCGTAGTTGTTGTTAACTGACCGCCTTCCTGGGAACCAGCAATAATTATTGGGTCTAAGCTTGCTCTTGCTGCATAAATACTTGCCGAATATCCAGCAGGACCCGAACCTAATATAATTAATTTGCTATGATTGTCTGACATGTGTGAGATTATAATTCAATATAACCATTTTTTATTGATTAAGCATATAATTTGTAAATAAAAAATAATAAGAACATAAAATAGTGCCAACAAATTACGTAAAAAATATATTCTTTAATTTTTTTAGCTTTTTTTTAATTGCATTTTATCTATATATATTTATTGCTCTTGTTACATATAATCCATTAGATCCTGCTATATTCCATGATTCATCATCTGAAACAATTACGAATTTAGGTGGTCCATTAGGCGCTAATATCTCAGATATTCTTTTTACAATTTTTGGAAAGGGCTCATTCCTTATTCTGTTCATTGGAGTTATATGGGCATTACAAACAATTTTTTTTGAAGATCCATATGCTACAACTACAAAAATTGCAATCAGATGTATATGTTCTTTTATTTTATTAATAAGTTTTTGCTCAATTTTAGAATACTATTTTGATAATAGTAGCGGAGGTGTTTTAGGAAAAATCTTTTTTTTAAATCTTTCAAATATCTTTGGTTTTATTGGAGCACTCATTTTTCTCGTTATTTTTTTAATCCCAGCATCCTCATTAGCGTTTAATTTTTCATGGCTTAACACAATTGATTTTATAGGCAAAACAATTATTAAATTTATTGCTTATCTTCGAAAAGTTATAGTCGACAGTTTTATGCTTTTACAATCACTTGTTGCAAACCTCTACAAGAATATCAATGAAAAAAGTGTTGCTAAAAAAAAGAAAAATCAAAACAAAGTAAAACCCAAAATAAATTCATCAGTAAATGTTGTAAAACAGAATGATGATCCTCAAACAAATGCTAATAATACAGAACAACCAGACCTTCTAAATACCTCAAGCCCGCAAATTAAAGAAGTAGAATCTAAAGATAGTGAAAAAAATACTAAGGATGTTGATGCATTGGTAATGCCGAGCACCTCTCTTCTTGATAGGGCTTTGGATGACGGTTCCTCACTCACAGAAGATGAATTAAATGAAATAGCCTCTTTACTAGAAACAAAACTTGAAGAGTTTGGAATAGAAGCATCTGTTGAGTCTGTTTTACCTGGACCTGTTGTAACAAGGTTTGAAATTCAACCAGCACCTGGAACAAAAGCAAGTAAAATTACAAACATAGCTCAAGATATTGCTCGGTCTTTATCTGTAAGTAGCGTGAGAGTAGTGGAGGTTATTGAAGGAAAGTCTTATGTTGGTATTGAAATTCCAAATACTAACAGGAAAATGGTGAGACTAACCGAAATACTTTCTTCACAAGCCTTTAAAAAATCTTCTTCGAATTTAACTCTTGCTTTGGGTCATGACATTTCAGGAAATCCCGTTGTGGTAGATCTTGGAAAAATGCCGCACCTATTAGTTGCCGGGACAACAGGTTCAGGAAAATCAGTTGGTGTTAATGCTATGTTGTTAAGCTTATTATTTAAATCTGATCCAAAAGATGTAAGGTTAATTTTAATTGATCCAAAAATGTTGGAACTATCTGTATATGATGGTATCCCTCATCTATTAACTCCAGTTATAACTGATATGACTGACGCATCAAACGGTCTTAGATGGTGTGTAGTTGAAATGGATCGAAGATATAAGCTCATGTCTATGATGGGTGTAAGAAATTTAGCAGGTTTTAATAAAAAAGTTCAAGAAGCTGAAGCAAATGGAAAAAAACTTTTAAACCCATTATCCCCTGAAGATGAAGAGTACCTTGAAGAGCTCCCATCAATTGTTGTAGTTGTAGATGAGTTTGCTGATATGATGATGTTGGTTGGAAAGAAGGTAGAACATTTGATTGCAAGAATAGCCCAAAAAGCAAGAGCTGCTGGCATTCACTTAATTTTAGCAACACAAAGACCATCAGTTGATGTTATTACTGGCTTGATTAAAGCTAATATTCCAACCAGAATCGGTTTTCAGGTTTCAACAAAAATAGATTCACGAACAATTTTAGATCAAGGTGGAGCAGAACAACTCTTAGGTTACGGTGATATGCTCTATTTACCACCAGGTGTTGGTGTCCCTATAAGAGTGCATGGTGCATTTGTTGGTGATGATGAGGTCCACAGGGTTGTTGATGATTGGAAATCAAGAGCTGAGCCTGAATATATTGATGATATTGTTTCATCTTCCCAGGAAACTGGTCCAATACCAGGCTGGTCAGGTTCAGAAAGCTCTTCCTCTGAAGATTCAGATGATTTGTATGATGAAGCTGTAAATTTTGTTCTTGAATCTAGGAGAGCATCTATATCTGCAGTTCAAAGAAAACTGAGAATTGGTTATAACAGAGCTGCTAGACTTATAGAGTCAATGGAAGAGGCTGGTTTGGTATCAGAGATGAGCTCTAATGGTTCTAGAGAAGTATTAGTACCAAAAAGAGATTAGTTTGTATAAATTAGTATTACTTACATTACTTTCTGTAAATCTCTATTCTGAAGACAGTATTTTATCTATCAACAAACTTCTAAAAAATAATTTAAATTTTGTCCAAACTACCGACTCAGGTTTTGAGGAAATAAATTCAAAAGGCACATTGTTTCGAAATAAAGAAATTATTGAAATCATGGTAGATTTCCCAACTAAAGAAAAATATATTCTTCGAGATTCAATAATAGAAATCTACGATTATGAATTTAATCAATCTCAAATTATTGAAATCAATGAGGATAATTCTTACATATTTGATATTTTAATTAATGGAATAGATATAAATGAAATTTATAGTGTCAAAGATAATTCTTTTACTGTTTTAAAAAATGATAGTAAATTTCTTGTAACTATTATTTCAGAAAACAGTTTTTCAGTTTCATATAATGACAATATGAATTATAAAAATCTAATAGTATTTGAAGTTCTAAAATAATGGCAAATATATTATTAATTGGTTTTGGAGGATTCTTGGGTGCAATATCTAGATTTCTTTTAAATGAAATAGTTATTAAGTACATACCTCTGAATTTTCCAACTGGAATTCTTATCGTAAATGTTTTAGGTTGTCTGTTTATTGGTTTTGCTTTAGGTAACTCAGTTCTATTAAAAGATCACTTGTATTATTTTCTTGCTGTTGGTTTTTTAGGCTCATTCACAACAATGTCTGCATTTAGCTATCAGACTTTAGAATTATTTAATACCAATATTTTAATTGCATGTTCATATATAATATTGACTTTAACACTAACAATATTAGCAACCTACATAGGTATTAATTTTTCAAAATAAAATGATCGATATAAAAAATCTTAGAGACAATATTGATGATACAAGCGTTGCGCTTCTTCGAAGAGGTTATAAATTAGATTCTCAAAAATTTATAACTCTTGATTCTGAAAGAAAAGCTTTACAAGTTAATGTTGAAACTCTTCAGTCTAGTAGAAAAAAATTATCAGAAGAATTTGGAAAGCTTAAAGCTTCTGGTTCTGATACTGTGTCACTAAAAGAACAAATAGATGGTATTAACTCAAAGCTTAAAAAAGAAAATGAGCTTTTAAATGCAATTTTAGAGTCTATTAATGAATATCTTTTAGATATTCCTAATATTCCAGATCAGTCAACGCCCGATGGTTCTAATGAAAATGACAACGTTTTGATTAGAAAGGTTGGTGATATTGTCTCTACAAATACAGTAGATCATATTGATTTAACAAAAAAAATTGACACTGATTTGGCATCAAAATTAGCTGGTTCAAGATTTGCTGTGCTTAAAGGAAGTATAGCTAAACTTCAAAGAGCACTAATTTCTTTTATGTTAGATATTGCTCATAAAAATGGTTATGAAGAATATTACTTACCTTTCATGGCAAATAGAGAATCACTAATTGGTACTGGAAATTTACCTAAATTCGAAGAAGATTTATTTAAAACATCAGAAAATCTTTATTTAATTCCTACCGGAGAGGTTCCCCTAACAAATATATATAGAGATATTTTAATTAGTGAAGATCAGCTACCAATTAAACTAACATCTCATACACCTTGTTTTAGATCAGAAGCCGGTAGTTATGGAAGAGACACTAAAGGATTGATTAGACAACATCAGTTTGAAAAAATTGAGTTGTTTAAAATTTCAAATCCCACATCATCGATGGCCGAGCTTGATGGTTTGCTTGAGAATGCTGAAGAAATCCTTCAGTTATTAGAGCTTCCATATCAAGTTGTTCAGTTATGTGCAGGTGATATTGGATTTTCATCATGTAAAACATTTGATATTGAAGTTTGGATGCCAAGTCAAAATAAGTATAGAGAAATATCATCATGTTCAAATTTTGGAGATTTCCAGGCAAGAAGATCAAATATAAAAATTAAAAATAATAATAAAGAAAAATACTACGCGCACACTATAAATGGCTCTGGTTTGGCTGTAGGAAGAACTTTAATAGCCTTGTTAGAAAATAGATATGAAGGCTCAAACTCAATAACTCTTCCTGAGGTATTGGTTAAATATTTTGGCTCAAACACCCTAGAATTATAGCTAAATTATAAACATAAATAATTAAATAACTTTTAAATAATTTCTTGAGTATTTTTTTTTATATGTACATAATGTATGTATTAAAAATTAACGGGGATATTTCTATGTTTAATCAAAATAAGTTCCTTTTATCTGGGTTCTTTTTAATTTCTTTATTCACTATCAACGCTTATGCTTCGAATGATACTACGTCTGCCTTAAGGGGTGACGCGGGTGTTTCTCAAGCTACTGTTGTTGTTACAAATGTTGCTACGGGGATAAGCAAAACTACATCATCAGATGAAAATGGTGTTTTTTCAGTTGGTAACTTAAAACCTGGTGGACCATACAAAATAACGGTTTCAAAATCAGGATATGTCACAGAAACACTTGATAATGTTTATCTTACTGTTTCAGAGACTGCAAGACTTACTGTTAATATGACTTCATCTTCAGGTATTGATGATGTTGTTGTTACTGGTACTAAATCATCTTCTGTTCAGACATCTTTAGCAGTTACATCTCAAGATATCGAAAATATACCAAGTATTGAGAGATCAATATCAGATTACGTGAAAAGAGATTCCAGAATTTTTGTTGAGGGTACTTCTAGAAATGCCACGATCTCTGTTTCCGGAACTAACAATAGATATAATAACTTCACAGTTGATGGTATTGAACAAAATGACCAACTTGGTCTTAATGCCAATGGATTTCCATCAGTTAGAAACCCTATAAGTATCGAAACTATTGAGCAAATTCAGGTAGATATTAGTCCTTTCGATGTTTCAAAAGGTAATTTCACTGGAGCAAGTATAAATGCTGTTACCAAATCTGGTACAAATGAGTTCAAAGGCGCTGTTTATAGATATAAAACAGATCAAGATAACGTAGGAAAACTCAATGGTCAAAAAGCAAGTCAGTTTGCTGATGAAACAATTGGTGCTGTACTAGGCGGCCCAATTATTAAAGATAAATTGTTTTTCTTTGCATCATACGAAGAGTTTGAGTCTGTAACACCTGCTGAGCCATATACATATAGAATCGCAACTCAGGCTTTAATTGATGAAATTGCAGCCCAAACACAAGCTTTATATGGATACGATCCTGGAACTACATCTTTCTTGCCGCCTCCAGAGCTGGCTGAAAAAGAAATGTACAAGCTTGATTACTATATAAACGACAGTCACAGACTTGAATATGTATATAGTTATTCTAACGATAATACTGTGAGACCATATAACTATGATATTAGATTTAGTTCACACTATTACAATTACCCAGCTATGACTGAAAAAGATACATATGCATATTATGGGGATATTTCAGATAATCTATATGTTCAAGTTAAATATTCTGAGGTTGAATGGGCTAATGACCAAGACGCTCTTGGTGGTGAAGACTTCCCACATGTTGAGATAAGAATTACTGCCCCTGATGGCTCATACACATCCGGAGCTAGAGAATCAATATTCCTAGGTCCAGACAAATATAGAAGTGCGAACGAAGGTTTTGCTTTTGACGAGATACTCAACTTAAAAGCAGTTTACACAATGGGCGATCACGAAATTACGGTTGGTTACGACACTATCGATAAAAGACTAGGTAATTTATTTATATCAAGAGAAAATGGTGCATACCAATTTAAAGGTGTCGATAACTATTACGCTGGTATTCCTTCATTCTTTAGATTTAATAAATCTGCAACTGGTGATCCGTATTATGCAATGGCTGGATTTAGCGGAACATTCGAAACATTCTATATACAAGATAAGTACTATATGACTGATAATTTAACAATTAATTATGGTCTTAGATATGATAGTTTCGAAATGGATATGGGTCCTGCATATAATGATTATGGATCAGGACTTCTTGGCTTTAGAAATGATACGCCTGCAAGCACAAGCGTCCTTCAGCCTAGATTTGGTTTCCAGTTAGATGCATCTGATTTAAATATATTTAGTGGTGATAGAATTGTCTCTGCTGAAATAAGAGGTGGTTATGGTTTATTTGCTGGTAGAGTTCCAAATGTATGGCTAGCAAGTCCATTTGCTAACTCTGGTGTTGTTCAATATGGTTCAAGATATTACTCTCCATGTCAAACACCTGGTGATAGAACATGTTTCAAGGCTCCTGAAACAATTTATCAAGATTTCCCATATTCTGAATTTGCTAGTACTAGTTCAGCTCAAGGGATAGATCCGGCATATGATACACCTTCAACATGGAAGCTTAACTTAGAACTTCTTTTAACTACTATGAATGGTTACAACTTTAAAGTTGCATATAACAGAGATGACTCTGAAGACGGCATAGGGTTCTCTGATGCTTCAGCTACTGTTGATCAAATTGGTAAAACAGGTATCGTAACTTACGATTCTAAATACGCTTTCTACGTAACTAATGCAGAGGGTACAAGTTCTGACTCAATTACTTTATCAATGGATAAAGATTTTGATAACGGACTAGATGTCTTCGCTAGTTATACAGGACTTGATGCACAATCAGGTTGGCAGGGAACATCGTCCCAGCTTTCATCTAATTTAGAATATATGCCAAGAGTTGATTTAATGAACGTTGGTGTTGGAAAAACACCGTGGGCAGTTGAGCATAGACTGGTTGCTGGATTGAACTATACTGCTAATTGGTTTGCTAATGCGCCAACTAAGTTCTCATTATTCTACAAAGCATACTCTGGAAGAAGATTCAGTTATGTCTTTGATGGAATTGATGATGGTTATGATGATGGAAGTACTCTACTTTATATACCAACAGCAGGAGATCCAAATGTTGTTTATAGTGGTGTTACAGAAGGTGAGGTACTTTCTGCAGTAGCAGGAATTGGTGCTGCTGGTCAGCACGTAATTGCTAATTCTGGAAAACTGCCATATACACGTCAACTTGACCTAAGAATCTCTCAAGAAATTCCTTCAATCATGGATCATAAATTAGTAATTTATTTTGACTTATTAAATGTTATGAACTTTATAAATGAAGATAAAGGTCATGCATACTATCAGAGATATAATACAAGGGCTTTACTTGACTCTGACGGTTTAGATAGTCAAGGTAGGATTATTATTACTGGTACTGATACTAGAGGTCCAAGTATTGATAGTTATGCTTCAAGATATAGAATGCAATTAGGATTCACATACAAATTTTAATAGTATTTTCTAAATTTAAAAAAGGCAGTTTTACTGCCTTTTTTTTTGTTAAAATTAATTATGGATAAAAATATTCCAAAAATATCACTTAACAGGCTATTGGATAATGACAATGATTCAATATCATTACTTTCTAATGCTTTAAGTAATCATGGTTTTTTTGTAATTACCAATCATGGAATCTCACACGAGTTATTTAACCTAGCATATGAATATTCGGAAAAATTTTTTAATCTGTCTGATGAGATAAAAAATTCATATTCTTTTAGAGAATCCGCTGGTGCTAGAGGTTATACGCCATTTGGAAAAGAAACAGCATTGGGTGAAACCGTACCCGATCTTAAAGAATTTTGGCATCATGGACCGATAATCGATGAATCGTTTGACAGTAGAATTATGGAAAATATAACTGTAAATGAGATTAATAATTTTAATAATGTTTTTGATACTCTTTTTGATGAGATGAATAATCTAGGAATGAAATTGCTTTCATCTATTGCCTTAACGCTTGAGCTTTCAGAAGATTTTTTCAATAAATCAACAGAAAAAGGTAATTCATTACTTAGACTAATTCATTATCCACCTTCAAATAACTCTAATATGTATAGAGCTAGAGAGCATGCCGATATAAATCTTATTACATTGCTTATTGGTGCAAATGAGCCTGGATTAGAGGTTAAAGATAAATCAGATAATTGGATTCCAGTTAGCTCTTCGTATGAAGATATTGTGTGTAATATTGGTGATATGATGCAGTTAGTTACTGATAAAAGACTCAAAAGCACTCCCCATAGAGTAGTTAAATATAAAACTGACGAAATGAAGTCCAGATATAGTATTCCATTTTTTATGCATCCATCTCCGGATACAATTTTAAAATCTGTCTTTAATGATGGGGATGAAGGTGTTTTAGCTCACGATTTTTTAGATGAAAGATTAAAGGCTATTAAGTTATACTAATTCTATGTCTGCATTTAATATTCTCCACATAATAATAGGCTTTGTTGGCTTAATTCTTTTAGCAGTACCATTTTCTAACAACTATAAAATTATTAATTATAGATATATTTTTTATGGAATATTATCGCAACTAATTTTAGCGGCAGTTCTTTTAAAGGTTCCATTTATTATTAGTTTTTTTGAGCTACTTGGTAATGGAGTAACTATTTTACAAAATGCTACCGTTGAAGGCGCAAGCTTTGTATTTGGATACCCACCCTCTGATAGTGATTCTGTATATAGATCCTTATTAGAAACATTTGCATTTGGTGTTTTGCCATACATTATTGTTATGTCATGTATTTCTGCAATACTTTGGTATTGGGGCGTACTCCCATTTATTGTGAATTTAATTTCAAAAGCATGTCAAAAACTATTTAATATTGGCGGTCCTGTTGGCTTAGGTGCTGCTGCTAATGTATTTATTGGACAAGTTGAAGCTCCCTTACTGATCAAACCTTATGTAAGCAAGCTATCAAATAAAGAATTATTAATACTTATGACAGCGGGCATGGCTACAGTAGCAGGGTCAGTAATGGTAGCCTTAATTTCAATACTTGAAGTGCAATTTGCATCTGTTAACTTGATACAACATTTTTTAACTGCCTCTGTCTTATCAGTACCAGCCGCAATAATGTATGCGAACATTATGATTCCTTCAAATGAAATAACTGATTCATCAGAAAGTTCTAATACTAAAGTTTACAAAAGTACTATGGATGCTATCACAACAGGCACAGCTCAAGGTTCAAATATAGCTGTAAGTGTTGGGACTATACTTATAGCTGTTATAGCACTTGTTTATATAGCAAATTCATTCCTTTCTCTATTAGGCGGTTATATTGGAATTACTTTATCTATAGAGATGATTCTTGGTTATTTATTTGCACCTATAACTTGGTTAATGGGAATCCCTTGGGACGAAGCTGTAATTGCTGGTGAATTGTTGGGGTTAAAAACAACATTAAATGAGTTTGTTGCTTATCCCGCTCTTGCATCTTTAGAAGATGGAGTTTTATCAGAAAGATCAAAGCTTATTGCTTTTTATAGCTTATGTGGTTTTGCAAACTTCTCTTCAGTTGGTATATTGATTTCTGGTATTGGAGCTATGGCTCCTGAAAGGAAAGATGATTTAATTAAAGTATCATTTAAAGCTCTTGTTGCTGCAACATTAGCATCATGTATGACAGGGCTGGTCGTTGGTTGTTTTATTTAATTATTTAAAACAATAAATAAATTTAGATAAGATGCAAAAAATAACCATAGAACATATGGAATAAATAAAAAACCCGATAATTTATCTTGATAGAACATTTTTAAATTTATCTTTATGTTTAGATAAATTAGCAACCATATATCTAATAATGCTACAAAAGGCATTTGAAAAGCAAAAAATAACCAAGACCATAAAGCATTAAATAGTAATTGGGTTAAAAATAAATTTTTTGTGTTATTAAATGTTCTAAATGCAGCAATAGACATCAATACATATAGTATTGGCCATACTATTCCAAAGACATAACCTGGAGGGTTTAGGTTGGATTTTATAAGACCTTGATACCAAGGATCTGTAGCAGTATCAGTTGATGAAAGGCTGCCAATAATAAGCGCTATAAATGTAAATATAAAAATAGAATATCTTGGTAAGAACAAAATTATCTTTTTCTGAAAAATCTTGAAATGGTTGATGCTATATCTTTTGTGAATGTAGACCCTTTAGGTCTTGCTTCAATAAATATATAAAATCCAACAAAAATTGCACTAATAATAAATACCCATACTGCGTCATATTCACCCATGCGTGTATTATAGTTACTTTAAGTCTTTATGGTTAGATAAATTTTTATATTTTTTCAACAATTATTGAACACACTGAGTAGCCAGCACCAAAAGAACAGATAACTCCTTTATCTCCTTTTTTAAGATCATTATTTAAGTTGAAAGCAAATAATGAACCCACTGAAGCCAGGTTACCAAATTGAGCAATTGGCATTGGGCTAATATTATCAGGGAAATCATCTGTACCTAGAATTTTTGACGTTATTAATCTAATCATCTTGCCATTCGCTTGATGTAACCAAAATTTTGAAATTTGATTTGGAAGAATATTATTTTTGTTAAGTTGTTCTTTTATTAATGATGCAACAAGAGGGCATACATCTTTAAAAACACCTCTTCCATTTTGATTAAACATTAACTTATCTTCATTAACTCTATCAACCGCAGCTCTATTTAAATAACTAAAATTACTTCTAATATTGTTTGAAAATTGAGTATACAGTTTTCTATCAAGAATCTTAAATGCTTTTTGAGATTTACTATTTTTTTGAATTACTGAGGCAGCACACCCATCTCCAAAAATAAAATGATTATCTCTACGAGTGAAATCAACACCAGGAGTATTAATTTCGGGGTTAACAACCAAAATTGTTTCGGCAAGACCTGATGCAATGTCACTAAACGCATTATTTATTGCAAATGTAGTTGATGAACAGCCAACAAGCATATCGTATGCATAACCTTTTATATTTAATTCATTTTGTATTTCTATTGCTATAGCTGGATAATTCCTAGCTGAATGAGAAGTTCCAACAATAACACCATCTATCTGATCTGGGGTTACATTTGCCTGTTTCATAGCATCTAGGGAAGCTTTAATTCCAGCCTCTACATGAGCAGACATTCTACCTTCTAGCTCATTTTGAACTCTAGGCATCATTCTATTTATATCTAAAATACCTTCTTTATCTACGACATGTCTCGATTTAATTCCAGATGCTTTCTCTATAAATTCAACAGACGAGTACTCCATTGGAACGACACTGCCATCATTGATTTTTGATTTATTTTCAGTATTAAACTTCTCAACGTAAGTATTGTAAGTATTTACAAGTTCTTCATTGCTAATTTTTTCTTCTGGATACCACAGACCTGTCCCAGCAATATGTATGTTATGCATAATATTTTTAATTTTAACTAAAATACAATACGATTATTATAAATTATGGATAAACGAATGACTAATAGTCTTTATAATCACTATTTATCAGATTCTGTGCCCAAGGGAGTTTTCATTATAAGTCATGGTATGGCTGAACATTTGGGTAGATATAATTGGCTAATTTCCAAATTAAATTCAGATGGCTATCATGTAATCTCCAGAGATCATAGAGGTCATGGTAGAAACATTAGAAATAGAAAAGACCAAGGGTATTTTTCTGATAATGATGGATGGCTTAAGGTTAGAAATGATCTGGTAGAAACAATTGACTATGTTAATAGTCAATATCCTAATATTGATTGTTTTTTATTAGGCCATAGTATGGGATCATGGATAGCACTATCTACACTTAATACAAAACAACCCATTAGTGGCCTTATTCTGACAGGCTCATCAAAATTACCAAAGATATCAATAATACTTAATCTAATTATTGTAAAACTTAATATTTTTTTTAAAGGAAGGTTTAATGAAAGTGAATTTATTCACAATATAACGATAGGTAGATTTAATTCTCAATATAAACCAAATAGAACTAATAATGACTGGATTTCAAGTGATCACAAGAGTGTGGATAATTATACTAATGATAAGCAATGTGGATTTATAGTTAAATCAGGTTTATGGTTGGATTTATGTCATGGATTATTATCTATCTTTAAAAGAAAATATTACTCTGATACAAACTCTAAAATCCCAATTTTAATTATGTCTGGAGAATATGACGCAGCTTCAGGTAATGCAAAGCTTGCTAAAGTATTAGCTAATTTCTTAAAAACTAAGTTTGTTAATATAACCTTTAAAGTTATTAACAACTCAAGACATGAAGTTTTTACAGAAGTTAATAAAATTTCATCATATAATTATTTATTAAATTATATTAAACAACTATAAAATCTTATTTAATGTTTATTCAGCTTAAAGATCATAAAGCTCATGTTTTTATACAAAATAAATTAGATTCTTCTAAGGAAAATTTTATTTTTATACCTGGCGCTGGCATGGATCATAGAACTCTGTCTATGTTTAAACTTGATTCTATTCAAGATAAATATAATTTAATTGCCCTGGATCTTCCAGGTCATGGTTACACAACTGGTCCATTAATTTATGATGTAGAAGGACATACTAATTTTTGTAACCAGTTAATTGAAAATCTAGAACTTAATAACCCAATTATTGCAGGACATAGCTGGGGAGGTTTAGTTGCCTTAGATTTATCATCAAAAATAAAAAGTAAAATGACAATATGTCTCAATATTGCTTATCCATTTTTAGTTGGAGAAATATTACTTGAACATGCAAAGGGAAATCTAGATCAGGCTGTTGAGTTTTTAACAAAATATGGTGTGTATAAATTTCCTGAGGTTGAAATCAAGTCTCAAGGCTTTGGGGTTAAAGGGTCTGGATTTTATGGCCGTTCTAAGGGTCAAATTAAATCCCCTTACGGCACAAAGACTGTTGAATCTGATCCTGAACGAGAAATTAAACTTTATCCTCTAAAGAGATTATTTAATCAAGCTCAGAAAGAAATAAGCTCAATAGACCTTAAATCATGTAATAAGTTTAGATTATGCGACGAACAAATAAATAAACTTAGTAATGTTAAATATATCTTTTGCGATAAGGATAAACTTGCTAGATATAATCCAGAAAATGTTCTGTTAAAAAATCTTCAATTAGATGAAGATATTTTTATCTTAAATGAAACTGGTCACTTCCCATTTTATGAAGACCCTGAACAACTACAAAGAACTTTAATTAGACTTCTGGGTTCTAATGTTAGTTAAATCCAAATATAAATATCCAACTTTAGAAAGGGTTGATTTAGAAACAGGACGTCATTATTTGGATTCCAACAAGAAACCTGTTCCAAGTGTTACTACAGTTTTATCTGGAACCTCAAAATCAGCTGATGGTTTAATTCAATGGAGAAACAGAGTAGGTGAAGAAGAAGCTGAAAGAATTATTAAACAAAGCACTGATATAGGAACTGCTGTTCATGAGGCAATTGAAAATTATTTAAATGGAAAATCTTGGGATAATTTTGAAGAATCACATGATCAGTTATTAGCTCAAAAAATTTCTGATAAATTTATTAAAGATGGCTTGAAAGGCATTACTGAGATATGGGGTCTTGAAGTTAGCTTATTGCTTGATAATTTATATGCGGGTACTGCTGACTGTGTTGGTGAATATGAGGGAATTCCAACTCTTATAGATTTTAAAACTGCAAAAAAGATTAAAAAAAGAGAGTGGATTGAAGATTATTTTTTACAAGGTTGTGCTTATGCGAATGCGCATAATGTAATGTTTGGAACAAAAATTGAACAAATTGTCATATTAATGGTTGATAGAAATGCTATCTTTCAAGAATTTATTGTTAGACCAACAGAGTTTAACCTTCTTACAAGAAAATGGAAAAATAGATTAATTGAATATAATAATAAGTATAATCTTTAACTTTTAAACATACATATACAAATATGAAGCCATTAATTTTAGATTCAGCTTTAGGCACAGAGTTAGAAAATAGAGGCGAGTATCTCCCAAGTTTTAAAACATCCATCTGGTCTGCATATTCATTGATCCATAATCCAGAAGTAATAAAACAGATTCACATAGATAATATTGAAGCTGGTGCTGATGTAATAACTACATCTAATTATCAGGCAACTCCAGAATTATTAAAAAGAGAGCCAACAGCTCCTGCATATGAAGATTTAGCAAAACGCTCTCTCGAACTTTGCAAAGAGGCAGTTATAAAAACTGGTTCTAATACTAAAATTGCAGGTTGTTACCCACCAATACATGTAACCTTTAGACCAGATTTAAGCTCGAAGGAAAAAACGCTTAGGAAATTTTATAGCACACTAGGATCTATATATAACAATGAGGTTGATGTAATTATTTGCGAAACAATGGCATCAATATATGAAGGTACGATAGCTGCCTCAACTGCAAAAAATTACTCAGACATTGTTTGGCTGAGCTGGACTACAAGAGGCAATAAGCTAAATAGACTTCCAAGTACCGAACTATTAGATTTAGCCATCGAAGAAGGATTAAAATTAGATATAGATTGTCAGTTAGTTAACTGTGTTCATGCTGATACAGCAAGTCTCGCAATAGATAAACTTAAAAAAGAAAAAAGCTTTGGTATATATGCTAATTCATCTATTTATAAAAAAAATAAGCTTGAAGGTTTTGTGAGTGATTCTGATGAGTGGCATTATCATAACCATCAACATATAAAACCTGATCAATATAAAGATTTTGTAGTCCAGTGGATACAAAATGGTGCTTCAGTTGTTGGTGGTTGTTGTAGAACAACAACTGAACACATCAAAGAAATTAAAAAAATTGTAGATAATTTATGAAGCAAATAATTGCAATTGGTGGCGGTGGCTTTGGTAGAGAGATTGGTGAACTTAAAATTGAAAAATATATAGTAAAACAAGCTAATAAAGCAAAACCAAAAATTTGTTTTATTCCTACAGCAACCGGTGATGATCAAGGTTATATCGATAATTTTTATAAAGCTTTCAACTCTTTAGATTGCATAACATCACATATTGATTTTTTCAAAAGAACAATTGACCTAGAACCACATATATTAGAACAAGACATAATATATGTAGGTGGAGGTAATACTAAAAGTATGTTAGCTGTATGGAGAGAATGGGGGTTAGATACAATTTTAAAAAATGCTTATGAAAATAATATTATTATGAGTGGAGTTAGCGCAGGTGCAATATGTTGGTTTGAGAAAGGTATTACTGATTCATTTAAAGACCACCAAGCCATCATTCCATGTCTTGGTTTTGTAAAAGGTATCTGTTGTCCTCATTATGATGAAGAACCAGAAAGAATACCTTATGTTAAGGAAATGCTAGAAGGTAAAAATATTGACCAGTGTATAGCTATTGAAGGATATTGCGCACTTCATTTAATTAATGATGAACCTAGATTTTCAGTTTCTTTTAAGAATGAAACTAATACGCACCATGTAGTTTGCAATAATAATGAAATCATTCACAATAACTTAACGAACGTTAAAAAAATATTATTATGAAAATAGCTAATATATTATCAATATTGCTTGCAACAGTTCTTGGAATCATTTCTGCGCAATGGATTTTTTCACCTGAATCAGCCGCTCAATCTCTAAGCATGGTTTATATGGAAGGGGATGCAAGAAATACTCAAGTTAGGGACTTTACTGCATTTTTTCTTGGTACATCAATCATGTCTATTCTTTCATTTATTACTAAACAGTATCAATGGATATTTAGTGCTGGTCTAATCTTTTTAATTGCAGGAATTTTTAATGTACTAACATCTATTAATTATGACACTCAAATAGCTGTTGCATCCTTAATCTCCGAATTGATATTTACATCTATGGCATTTACCGCAGCTTATATTTATAAAACAAATAACTTATAAATAACTTACAAAATCTTCAATATCTAACTCTGGTATTTTTTTGTTCTGTCCATCTGCTGTTCCTATGTATATATAACCTAGAATTTCTTGATTAGCTTTAAGATTGAGTTTTGATGCTACAAATGGATTAAATGCTAATTTACCAGTTCTCCAAATTGCTGAATAACCAAGGGCATTTAATGACAACAGTATGTTTTGTGCAGAGGCTGCAGTAGATAGCTTTTGTTCTATGTCAGGGACCTTGGGGTGTTCTTTAATTGCAGTAACTAAAATAACTATCATCGGTGCTCTATATGGAGCGTTTTTATATTTTGTAATTATTTCATCCTTGATATCTGGAATAGTTTTTGCATATTCTTCAAATATTGCTGACAATTTATCAATTCCTTCACCTGTGACCTGTATAAAGCTGCTCGGTCTTAACCATGCATGATCAGGTGCTCGTAATGCGCCCTTAAAAACTTTTTTCATTTCATTTTCGGTGGGGTGAGGTTTCTTTAATGTTCTGGCTGAAACTCTATTTAAAATATTGTCTATTGCATCCATATATGACTGTATTGTGTAAAATATAAAATAAAGATTAATTATATACAGGAAATTAATATGTCATATCAAATAGGCTTAATTTTAATATTAGTCGTCATAGCTTTAATTATTAGCAAAAAATTAAAAAAGGTTGATCAAAAAAATGATCAATTAATTTATGAAGATGAAATGTCAGAGGAAGAGCTTAAAAAAATAGATGACGAAATAGATTAATGTTGTGATTCATCTTTGAGAGTTCTATAAAGTTCTCTACATG
>Ga0208127_1000609_pt1 | contig 18335 bp, 17 predicted proteins | sample ETNtaG_6_FD_185751 | JGI IMG/M metagenome (GOLD analysis project Ga0208127, IMG submission 185751) | Marine microbial and viral communities from oxygen minimum zone, Eastern Pacific Ocean - ETNP201306SV45 (SPAdes) (version 2) | ecosystem: Environmental > Aquatic > Marine > Oceanic ... | reverse complement strand
GCTAGTTTGATAAATTCTTTCCTTTTCATATTAAGTGGTTTTATATACTATAAATATAAATTTAAATAATTAATTATGATTTAAATTATTTAATGTTAAATTAGAATTGATTTCTAATTAAATAATATGGATAATACATTTGATGCTATTGTTGTTGGAACAGGTATAAGTGGTGGATGGGCAGCTAAAGAACTTACTGAAAAAGGACTAAAAACTCTTGTGTTGGAACGTGGAAGAATGATTAATCATATAGATGATTATCATACTGCTAATATGGATCCTTGGGATTTCAAAGGGGGTGACACTATTACTCAAGATGCTTATAAAAGACAACCAAAGCAAAGTAGGACAGGATATGTAAATACGGAGTCATCCAGACACTTTTTTGTAGATGATTTAGAACATCCATATAATGATGAAGAAAATAAATTTAACTGGATAAGAGGTTATCATGTTGGAGGAAGATCTTTAACATGGGGTAGGCACACATATAGACTAAGTGAATTTGACTTTGAGGCTAATTTAAAAGATGGAGTTGCTATTGACTGGCCTATAAGATATAAAGATATTTCTCCATGGTATGATTATGTTGAGCAATATATTGGTGTTCAAGGAAGATATGAGGGATTACCTCAGTTTCCAGATGGAAAATTTCTCAAACCATTTGAATTAAATGTTTTAGAGCAACATATGCGTGAGAGTATTTCTAAGAACTTTAATGATGGAAGAATACTTTCAAATGCTCGTACTGCTCACATTACAGAAGGAACAAAACCAGGGCTAGGTAGAGTTACATGTCAATATAGAAATAGATGTATGCGAGGGTGCCCTTATGGAGCATATTTTAGTAGTAATTCGTCAACATTGCCAGCTGCAGAAGCAACAGGGAATATGACATTGATGCCAAATTCAATTGTTCACGAGATAATTTATGACGAGGATAAAAATAGAGCAAAAGGTGTTAGAGTAATTGATGCTGAAAACAATAAATCTTATGAGTATTTTGCCAAAGTAATTTTTTTATGCTCATCAGCAATTGCATCCACATCTATCTTAATGCAGTCCAAATCCAATAGATTTCCTAATGGTATGGGAAATGATTCTGGTGAGCTTGGCCATAATCTTATGGATCACCATTTCCAGGTTGGTGCTTACGGAACATTTGAAGGATTTAAAAATAAAACTACTTATGGAAGAAAGCCAGCAGGATTCTTTATTCCTAGATTTAGAAATATCGGAGGCAATACTAATAGAAAAGACTTCATTAGAGGATATGGTTATCAAGGTGGAGCATCAAGAGGCTCAAAAAGTATTGCAAATAGTAAAGAGGAACTCGCAGCATATGGAAAAAGATTTAAGGAAATTATTGTCCAGGAAGGTGAGTGGTCTGGATCAATGGGTGCTTTTGGTGAAATTTTACCATATCATGATAATCGAATGTCTTTAAATTATGATAAACTTGACAAATGGGGGCTTCCTACGGTTACGTTTAATGCAACAATTAGAGAGAACGAAATAGCAATGAGAAAAGATATGAAACAACAAGCAGTTGAAATGCTTGAAAGATCTGGTTTTAAAAATGTAGTTGGAACAGGGTCTGATGATAACTATGTTTTTGGAAATGGAATTCATGAGATGGGTACTGCTAGAATGGGAAGAGATCCTAAAACATCTGTTTTAAATGGAAATAATCAAATTCATAGTGTTAAAAATGTATATGTAACGGATGGCGCATGTATGACATCAGCAGGAAATCAAAATCCTTCAATAACTTATATGGCCTTGACAGCAAGAGCTGCAAATCATGCCGTAGAAGAATTAAACAAACAAAATATATAAACATGAATAGGAGAGAGGCAATAAAAAACATCAGTATTTCTTTTGGTTCAATAACTTTATCAACGGGTGTATTAAGTATGATTCAGTCATGTCAAACAGACAATATTGATTGGTCTCCTGATTACTTCAAAAAAAATCAAATCAATTTTATAGATAGGATATTTGAATTAATTATTCCAGAGACTGACACACCAGGTGCTATTTCATTAAACCTTTCAAGATTTGTAGATGCCTATATTTCTAGAAATGTTCCTAAAGAAAATCAAAATGAGTTGAATGCAGGAATAAATGAATTTATTGATGTGATATTAAAAAATGAGAGCAAAAGAAGCATAAATGAAATAGACAGTGTTTCACTTGAGAAACATTTATCTAATCATTTAGATTCTGAAAGCTATATAGATTCTGATGGGAAGAATTATTCTCAGCTTTGTGGTTTATTTAGAGAAATGTCTGTCAGGGCATACAAGTTATCAGAGTATGTAATGACTAACAAACTAGGTTATGTTCCAATACCTGGATATTATGATGGAAATGTTGATGTTTAAGTTACTATAAACTCACCCATCATTAGTTGATAATGACCTGGAAAAGAACAGATAAAAACATAAGTGCCAGGTTCAGGCGCATCGAATGTAATTGTATCACTTTCACCACCACCTAGCATTTTGGTGTAGGCTATCTCATTATCACCCTCAGGAATATATTCAGAGTTTCTTGCACCTGCTGCTCTTAATGCATACTCATTTACATCAACATCTTTTTTTATTAATACAAAATTATGACCCATTGAGCTGGCTGGGAACCTTCCATTATGGTTGAGTGTAAGTGTTACTTTTTGACTAGCATTTACTCTAATAATTTTTTTATCAAATTTCATTTGATCATTTGAATTAAGAATAACATTATTAGACATTGTATTACTTTGGACAGTAGTAGCTTCCTCTTTTACTCTTTCGTATTGAAACTTTTCTTTTGTATTATTTGAATTATTACATGACACTATGAATAATGACAAAAATAAAATTGATTTGATCCTCATGGCTTATGATTTTTTCCAAATTTATTACAGAAAATTTAAAATCACTATAATATTTTATTATAATTTGTTATTGATGATTAGGCATTCTTATTCTTCATCGAGACTAAGTATACTCCAATAAATACAAGAATACAGGATAGAATTTTGGTAGTGTCAAGTGTATCATTACCCGTAATTAAAGCAAAAATTATTGTAATTATAGGCTGAAGATAAATAAATGAACCAACTGTAGTTGGGGATAAAGTCTTTAATGCATAAATATTAAATAAATACGTCAAGAAAGTAGTACCAATTACTACATACATCATTCTCCAAATAGCAAACCAGGGAAGGTCAGACCAATTAACTTCTAAAAATTGATTATAAGTAATTGGAGCTGAAAGAATTAATCCAATTAAGAATAACCACTTCATTATAGTAAAAATATTATACTTCTTTGTTAATGGTTTGACAATTATTAGATATCCTGCATATGCTGATGCATTTAAAAGGAAAAGAGAGTTTCCTAGTGGAATATTTGGAGCATTTATTCCAGTTTTACTACTATTTAATATCAAAAAAATTGCACCAGAAAAACCAATACAAATTCCAATTATTTTCTTTATAGTGACTCTCTCCTTCAAGAAAAAATAGGACAGGATTAAAACTAAAACTGGAGAAAGTGTAATTATTACCCCACTATTTATAGGAGTTGATAGTTCAAGACCTCTAAAAAATGCTAACATATTTGTACACATACCCAATATTGAAGCAAATACAATCTTTATAAAATCTTTTGATTCAATTTTTTCACTTGGTGTGAATAGACTAATTAACCAAAATATTGAAGTAGCCCCTAGTAGTCTCAACATTATAAATCCAGATGATCCAATATAGATCGGCATTACTTCCTTAGCTACAGTATGATTAATCCCATAGATGCTTGTTGCTAAAAATGCTGCAATTAGAGCTAAATATCTTTTATCCATTTTTAAATTATCCAACAAAGAAAATGATTTTAAAAGAATCATAAAGCTAATTCCGAATATCTTTATCTTTGCACTAATGAAGAAAAAAATGAAGTTTAATACCAAGGCAATACATGGAGGTCAGATTCTGGATCCTGCATATGGATCTGTAATGACTCCAATATATCAAACATCAACTTATGCTCAGTCGTCTCCAGGTAAGCATAAAGGTTATGAGTACAGTAGAACTCATAATCCTACAAGAACAAATTTTGAAAGAGCTATTGCTTCTCTAGAAAATGCTGAACATGGCTTAGCATTTGCATCAGGTCTAGCCGCTATCGATGCTATTATAAAGACTTTGAGCCCAGGTGATGAAATAATTTCTACCAATGATCTATATGGAGGAAGCTACAGACTATTCAAGCAAATTTTCGAGAAGTATGAGTTGAAATTTCATTTTGTAAATATGGAAGATTTAACTTCTGTTGAAGAAAAGATAAATGTTAAAACTAAACTTATATGGGTTGAAACTCCAACAAATCCAATGATGAATGTAGTTGATATCAAATCGATGTCAACTTTAGCTAAAAAAAATAATATTTTACTTTGTGTTGATAATACTTTTGCCACTCCATATATTCAGAGGCCACTAGATCTAGGAGCTGATATAGTAATGCATTCTGCAACAAAATATATTGCAGGTCATAGTGATGTTGTAATTGGGGCATTGGCTTTAAATGATGAAAATCTTCATAAAAAATTATCCTTTATTCAAAATGCTTCAGGAGCAACTCCAGGACCAATGGACTGCTTTCTTACTTTAAGAGGAATAAAAACTCTTCATCTAAGAATGCAAAGACATTCTGAAAATGCAGAAAAGATAGCAATGTTTTTAAAAGACCATAATAAAATTTCAAATGTATTCTGGGCAGGATTTAAAGATCATAAAAATTATAATATTGCGAAAAGTCAGATGAATGGTTTTGGTGGTATGGTCTCTTTTATTCCTATTGATAATACTTTTGAAACATCAAGAAAAATAGCTGAAAATCTTAAATTGTTTACACTTGCTGAGTCTCTTGGTGGAGTAGAAAGCTTATGTTGTCATCCAGCTAGTATGACACATGCATCTATACCTCCAGAGGAAAGAAAAAAATCAGGATTAGTTGAGTCACTACTAAGACTTAGTGTTGGTATCGAAGATGTAGATGACTTAATTGATGATTTAAATAATGCTATAGGATAATATTCATGGAGATCCCAAAAGACAAAAAAATATATTTTAGTTCAGATAATCATCTTGGATTACCTTCACTAAAGGAAAGTCATGATAGAGAAAAGATTTTTGTCAAATGGCTAGACTCAATTAAGCATGACGCTGAGATTATTTTTTTATTAGGAGACTTATTTGACTTTTGGTTTGAATATAAAGAGGCCGTACCTAAGGGATTTACTCGTTCTTTGGGAAAACTAGCTGAATTATCAGATATGGGAATAAAAATCTATTTTTTTGTAGGTAATCATGACTATTGGATGACTGACTATTTTGAGGAGGAACTAAATATTAAGGTTTTTAAATCACCTGAGCTATTTATTTTTAATTCGAAATCTTTCTTTATTGGTCATGGAGATGGGCTTGGACCTGGTGATTATGGATATAAAAGAATGAAATTTATTCTTTCAAATCCTTTTTTCATATGGTTATACAGATTAATACACCCTGATATTGGGATTAAACTTGGTAAATATTTGTCTCAACAGAATAAACTTATTTCAGGTTCAGAGGATATTGATTTTAAAGGAGAGGATAAGGAATGGCTAATACAATATTGTCTAAAAAAATTATCAAAAGAACACATTGATTACTTCATCTTTGGTCATCGTCATTTACCAATTGTCCATCAACTTAAAACAAAGTCGAAATACATAAATTTAGGTGATTGGATCACTCACTTCACATATGGTGTTTTTGATGGTAAAACTTTTACTTTAAGAAATTTTTTAAAAAAAAATGATTGAGTCACAAAAATCAAATTTTGAAAGAACTGTTCTTGTAGGTGTAATTAATGATTCTCAAAGCGAGGAAAAACTTAATGAGTTTCTCGAGGAATTAGAATTTTTATCTGTTACAGCTGGGGGTAAAGTATTAAGAAAATTTAAACAAAGAATAAAAACACCTAATCCAAAGACATTTATTGGAAAAGGAAAAATTGATGAAATTCAAAACTATATTAAAGAAAATGATGTCTCTATTGTTGTTTTTGATGATGAACTTTCACCTACACAACAATCAAATATTGAAAGACTTCTAAAGTGTAAAATCCTAGATAGAACTGCACTCATTCTTGATATTTTTGCACAAAGAGCTAAGACAAGTTATGCTAAGACTCAAGTTGAATTAGCTCAATATGAATATCTTCTCCCTAGACTTAAAGGACTTTGGACCCACCTCGAAAGACAAAAGGGGGGGATTGGAATGAGAGGTCCTGGTGAAACTGAAATTGAGACTGATAGAAGAATAGTTAGAGATAAAATTTCTCTATTAAAAAAGAAAATTTCTACTATTGATAAGCAAATGAAAGTTCAAAGAGGAAACCGAGGGTCTCTAGTACGAGTTGCTTTGGTTGGATATACTAACGTAGGAAAATCAACAATTATGAATATGCTCTCAAAAAGTAAAGTTTTTGCAGAAGATAAGTTATTTGCGACTTTAGATACCACAGTTAGAAAGGTTGTTATTAACACATTGCCTTTCCTTCTTACTGACACTGTTGGTTTTATAAGAAAACTTCCAACTCAGCTTATTGAATCGTTTAAAAGTACATTAGAGGAAGTAAAAGACGCAGACATACTTTTACATATAGTGGACATCTCTCATCCTAGTTTTGAGGATCATATATTATCTGTAGATAAAATTTTAAGTGAAATTAATTGTCACAACAAGTATAACTTGATGATATTTAATAAAATTGATAATTATAAAAAAAGTGATTTTAATGATTCCTCTTCAAATAATGGTCACTTTTCCTTGATGCAATGGAGAAATACGTGGATGAATAAAACAAATGGTAAAGCATTATTCATTTCTGCAAAAAATAAAACTAACTTTGATAATCTTAGGAAGGAAATATATGAAATAGTAAAAAATGTTGATATGAGTCACTATCCTAAAAACGACTATTTATACCCCGAATATTTTTCTAAGTGAAATTTTGACTTACCCCCAATTTAACCAATTATTAACAGGGTTTTTACTAATAAATTTTGAAATTTGAATAAATAAATTCAGTAAACATGAGCGATACAAAAAAAAATGTGGATTTAAATAAAAAAGACGAATTAATTAAACAAGAAAGTGCTTTTGTTGATCTTCTATCAATGGAGATAAATAAAAAAATCATTGGTCAGAAAAAAATGATTGAAAGATTGCTCATTGGGCTTCTTGGAAAGGGACATATCTTACTTGAAGGTGTACCGGGCTTAGCCAAAACTTTAGCTATAAATAGTTTAAGTAGCGCAGTTAAAGGATCTTTTAGTAGAATTCAATTTACACCTGATTTATTACCAGCGGATGTTATTGGGACTATGATATATAATATGAAAGAAGGAAATTTCTCAATTAAGCAGGGTCCAGTTTTTGCAAATTTTGTTTTAGCTGATGAGATAAACCGTGCTCCTGCTAAAGTACAGTCTGCATTGCTTGAGGCTATGCAAGAGAAACAAGTGACTATCGGGGATAAAACATTTAAACTTGCGGACCCATTTTTAGTAATGGCTACACAAAACCCAGTAGAACAAGAAGGTACATATCCACTTCCAGAAGCACAGGTAGATAGATTTATGTTAAAGGTAGTGGTTGACTACCCAGAGTTAGAGGAGGAGCAAAAAATTATTAATATGAATCTCTCATCTTCTCAAGATAAAATTAAACCAGTAGTTACAACTGCTCAAATTACAAAGGCACAAGGAGTTGTCAATGATGTTTATATGGATGAGAAAATTGAAAAATATATCTTGGATTTAATCTTCTGCACTAGATATCCTGAAAAATATGGTTTAAAGAACCTATCTCCACTTATTTCTTTTGGAGCTTCTCCGCGTGGAAGTATAAATTTAGCCCTAGCATCAAAATGTTATGCTTTTATTAAACATAGAGGCTTTGTTATACCTGAGGATGTTAGAGAAGTTATTACCGATGTATTAAGACATAGAATTGGTTTAACATATGAGGCTGAAGCTGAAAGTGTAACAACTGAGGACATAATAAAACAAATTGTAAACACTGTTGAAGTACCATAATTAATGGATTCTAAAGAGTTACTAAAAAAGGTAAGACAAGTTGAAATAAAAAGTAGGAGGTTAAGCGACAATGTTTTCGGTGGGGAATACCTTAGTACTTTCAAGGGTAGAGGTATGACCTTCAGTGAAGTGCGTAAGTATGAATTTGGTGATGATATAAGATCAATTGACTGGAATGTTACAGCAAGGTATAACGAACCGTTTATTAAGATTTTTGAGGAGGAAAGGGAATTAACTTTGATGTTATTAATAGATGTTAGTGGTTCAAAAAACTTTGCTACCAGGAATAAACTTAAAAAAGAAATAGTCACAGAAATAGCTGCAACACTTGCATTCTCTGCGTTAAAAAACAATGATAAGGTTGGGGCGATATTATTCACAGATAGTATAGAATTATTTATTCCTCCAAACAAAGGCAAGAAACATATTCTGAGAATTATTAGGGAACTACTTGAATTTAAACCAAAGAGTGCAAGAACGAGTATAGATTCATCACTTAAATTTTTATTGAGTGTTATTCAAAAAAAAGCGATAGTTTTTATTTTATCCGATTTTATTGATGATAACTACGATAAGTCATTAAAGCTTGCAGCAAAAAAATATGACTTAACAGGTATAAGAATTTTTGATCAAATGGAGACTAAAATTCCTAAGCTTGGTTTTGTTCCAATGATTGATGCTGAAACAAATGAGTTAGTTTGGGTTGATACTTTCTCAAAAAAAATCAGAGATGGCTACTCTTCCAATTATACTTCATCAATAAAAAAATTTGAAACTTTATTTAATAAAAATGGAGCGGGTGTAATAAATTGTATGGTTGATGAAAGCTATGTTAAGAAACTTCTCGGATATTTTAAACACAGAGCATAATGAGATATATATTTATTTTCTTATGGTTTTATTCTGTATCATTTATAAATGCTCAGTCTGCAGGCTTTGACCCTGATATTATCATCAAAAGTTCAATTGATACTACAGATGTCAAAATTGGAGAAGAAATTATTTATACAATTGATATAGAATCAAAAAACAAATACAATATTCGCTTTGATGAAAAACCAAACTTTATTCCTTTTGAAATACTAGATTCTTACCCTTATGACTCAATTATTGAATCCTCAAATATTTCAAAAAAATATTCATTAATTAACTTCGAACCAGGGGAATTCTGGATTCCTCCTCAAAAAGTATATTTTAATCAATCTATAAAATTTACAGATTCACTTTTAGTAGTTGTTAATGATGTTGAGGTAGACACTCTTAAGCAGAATCTATTTGATATAAAGCCCATTATTCCGGTAAAAAGAAATTATCAAAAACTAATTATAAGATTGATCTCAATTTTTACAATAATGGCTATTGCTTATTTACTTTATAAATATTATTTAAAAAATAGCAGAGAAAACACAAAGGTTATTTCAAGATCTCTTTATGAAATAGCATTTGAGAAATTAGAAAAGCTTGATAATCTTAATCCAAATTCACAAATTGAGTTCAAAGAATATTATACAATTTTAATTGACATATTTAGAGAGTATTTGGAATCTCAAGTAAAAATCCCAGCGATGGAGAGTACCTCTAGAGAGCTAATAATTAGAATAAACATGTTAAAGGATAGTGATAATTATAATTTCGAAAAAAATCAGATAGATAAACTTGAGGAATTATTCACTAAATCAGATTTAATAAAATTTGCTAAATCACTTCCAACAAAAGGTGATTTAAACATTGACCTAGTTACGATTAAAGATTTTATTTCTTCAACTGAAAAAATTTACAATGAGAAGTTTGAAAAGATTGATCAACCCGAGATAAAAGATGACGATAATAATTTTACAGAACATTTAAAAACCTTTTTTAAATACTCTTTAGTTACAGCTACAACTGCTTTAGTACTTTGTATTATTATTTTTGGCTATTATCCAGTTAGAGATACTATACTCTTAAACCCTACAAAAAAACTGCTTGATAAAGAGTGGTTCACCAGTCAATATGGTTCTCCACCAGTTGAGTTAAGCTCACCATTGATACTTGAAAGAGTTCTAGACAGTGCTGATTTAAACAAATTTCAGATGGGGAGTATTTCTGACAAGTTCTTTTTATCCTTAGATTTTAAGGATGTTATTCAAACTGAAAATCCATCTAATCTAGATTTAATAAAAAATGAACTTATTAATGAATTCCAAGAATCAGGATCTAAAAATATTTTAGTGAAAGACGACCAGTTTACAGTAAAATCTGGAGATACTGGATTAAGACTCTTTGGAAGCTTAGATGTTGAGATTAACAATGATCTTTACAGATCAAATTTCACATCAGTTATTTTACCATATGATAAAAAAACCATAAGACTGATAGTTGTCTATAGAGATAATGACAGATATGCTGGTGATATTGAGCAAAGAATCTTGGAAAGTTTTGATATAATAAAAGAATTGTAATGTTTAAAGATTTATATTTTGCAGATCCTGAATATTTTATACTTGTTATAATAATCCCCGTAGCATTATTCTTTTGGTATAGATTTGGTAAGTTAACACAAGCAACTTTGAAGCAGTCTTCCTTATCATTATTAAAATTTAATAGATCTTTTATTGTAAGGCTTAGACCATTTCTGTATGCAATTAGAATAATTGTGATACTGCTTCTAATTACAGCTATATCTAGACCTCAATCTAAGTCAACATCAAAAAGAATAAAATCATCTAGGGGTATAGATATTGTTATGGTTATAGATATTTCTTCAAGTATGTTATCAAAAGATCTAAAACCAGACAGACTAACAGCTTTAAAGAACGTTGCCTCTAACTTTATTGATGATAGACCTAATGATAGAATTGGTTTAGTTGTTTATGCTGCTGAGAGTTATACAAAAACACCAGTTACTACTGATAAGTTGATTTTAAAACAATCATTATCAGATATTAATTATGAGTCTCTTCTAGAGGATGGGACAGCTATTGGAATGGGATTATCAACTGCAGTAAACAGACTAAAAGAGAGTACAGCAAAAAGTAAAGTAATTATCCTTCTAACGGATGGTGTTAATAATTCGGGTTTTATTGATCCAAGAATTGCAGCAGAGCTTGCGGCAGAATATGAGATAAAGACATACACAATTGGTCTTGGAACAAATGGAAGAGCATTAGCCCCAGTTTCAATTCTTCCAAATGGAGATTTTCAATTTAGCTTAACAAAAGTTGAAATTGATGAGGACCTTTTAAGATATATATCTGAAAAAACATCAGGTATATATTTTAGAGCAACAGATAATTTAGAACTTCAAAAAATTTATGATGAAATAAATAAATTGGAGAAAACAGAAATTACTGAAACTATTTTTACAAATATTTCGGAGAAATATAGGCCTATTGTTTTGTTAGCTTTTATACTTTATGTAATAGAAATAATTTCAAGAAAATCAATATTTAAGAGTTTTATATAATGTATCAATTTGACAATCCACATTTTCTATACCTAGCACTAATAATACCTTTTTTAGTTATTATGAACTGGATATATATGTCTTGGAGAAAAAAGATTCAAGACTCTTACTCAGATTCAGAATTACTTAACGTTATCAGTCCTAATCGATCAAATTTTAAGCTTAATTTAAAATTGATTATTGAGTGTCTTGCAGTATTATTTTTATCAATAGGCTTGGCAAATCCAAAAATAGGAACAGAATTAAAGTCTATAAATAGAGAAGGGGTAGATATAGTCTTTGCTGTAGATGTTTCTAAAAGTATGCTTGCCGAAGATGTTGCTCCAAACAGACTCTTAAGGTCAAAAAGAATAATTTCAGAGATTATTAATTCATTAAGTAGTGATCGAGTGGGGATAGTTGCATATGCTGCTCAAGCAATCCCTCAGGTTCCTTTAACTACTGACTTTGCATCTGTAAAAAATTTCTTACAAATTATCGATACTGACATGTTATCATCGCAAGGGACATCCATTGACGCTGCCCTAAATCTTTCTGCAAACTTTTTTGATCAAAATTCAGAAACCAATAGGGTTCTTATATTACTTTCTGATGGTGAAGATCATGATGATATCCCAGAGAGCATAATAAATTTAATAATTGAGAATAATATAAATCTTATTTCAATTGGTGTTGGGCAAGATAGCGGTTCAACAATTCCAATAAAAATTAATGGTACCGTAGATTCTTACAAAAAGGATAATAACGGTGAAGTAGTTATTACTAAAAGAAATAGTGAAATTTTAAAAAAAATAGCAAGTTCTTCTGGTGGAGAGTATATTGATGGAAACATAACCGAAGAAACACTAGAATCTGTTAAAGCTAAGCTTGATGAAATTGATAAATCTGAATTTGAGACTTCTCAATTTGTTGAGTATAAGCAGCAATTTCAAATTTTTATACTAATAGCCCTTTTGTTTATAATTGCGGATATTTTTATATTTCAAACTAAAACAAAATGGATCCAGAATCTAAATTTATTTAATGAAAACGAGCAATAGTTATATTATACATTTACTCTTTTTGACTTTTACAGTCTCTCTTAACTGTCAGAGTGATCCGAATAATCGCGTATTTAACGGTAATAAAGAATCAATTAAACAAAATTTCACAGGGGCAGAAGTTGAGTATAGAAAAGCTATATCTAAAAATGAGAATCAAACTACTGCTTCTCATAATCTTGGAAACCTTCTTTTTGAAAACAGCAACTATGATGAAGCAATTCAAGAGTACTTTAAAACTCAAAAAAATTCTCAAATAGATCTTGAGAAGCATTCTGCATTCCATAATCTAGGAAATTCATATATGAAAAAGAAAGATTATGCTCAGGCTGTGGAAGCTTATAAAAATGCTTTAAGAAATAATTCAGAAGATGACGAAACTCGATACAATTATGCCTTAGCAAAAAAATTCCTAGAGGGAGATAAACGACAAAACAACCAGAATAGTGAGGATTCAGAAGAAGAGAAGAATGATAAATCTGAGGATAAAAAAGAGAATGAAGATCAAGATCAAAACAGTGATCAAGATTCAGATTCAGAAAAGGAAAAACCAAAGGATCCACAGAAAGATAAGAATCAAGATGAAGGAGGAGGCTTATCTAAACAACAGATGGAGAATCTGCTAGAAGCAGTTAATAATATTGAGAAAGATTTAAATCAGAAGATAAAATCCGGTAAAAAGAAAGTTCAAACATCAAAAAAAGCTGAAAAAGATTGGTAAGAAAATTATTTACAATACTATTAATATTTAAATCATTTATTCTTTTTTCCCAGATTAAGTTTGATGCATCTGTAAGTAAATCAAAACTTGGTCTTAATGAAAGACTTAGGATTGACTTTGTAATGAATCAAAACGGAGATAATTTTTCACCTCCAAATTTTGAAAACTTCCAAATAATTGGAGGCCCAAATCAGTCTATTAAAACTTCTTATGTAAATGGAGAAAGAAGTTTCTCAAAAACATACTCTTATTTTCTTAAACCCCTAAAAAAAGGAAATTTAAAAATAAGTCAAGCATCAATTGAGATAGATGGTGAAATATATAAGTCTCTCCCAATTGAAGTTTTAATTACAGATTCTGTAAGTCAACCATCTGATTCAGTAACTCAATACTACAGTGATGATGATATTGAGTTAAGGGCATTGATCTCAAAAGGATCTCCATACTTAAATGAACCAATAACAATTATTTATAAACTTTACTATAAGGCCCCGATTAATATATCTGATGCAAGAGAGACTGAAACACCTAATTATAAAGATTTTTGGAGTCAGACAATAAAAATTCCTCAATTAAAGGTACAGAGGGAAGTTTACAGGGGTCAAAATTATAATGTTGTAGAATGGAGGAAAGTTGTACTCTATCCTCAGAAACCAGGAGAATTAGAGATATCACCTTTATCTTTAAATTTAGTTCTTGATGTTCCTACTGATAAACGAGATTTTTTTGGTAATGTAATATACGATCAGACTTCTCAATTTATTTCAACTGGTATGAGGAAAATCAATGTAAGAGATCTTCCTGAAAATGGTAAACCAGATAGTTTTACTGGAGCAGTTGGGCAATTTGAATTTGATGTTATTTTAAATAAAAAATCCTTAAGAGCTACTGAATCATTTCAAGCAGAACTTAAAGTAAAAGGTAGTGGGAATCTCAAGTTATTTGATTTACCCAATATGTTAGTCCCAAATTCGATGGAGCTTTTTGAGCCAGAGAGAGAAGAATCAATAAATACCAATTTATCCGGTATGAGTGGTACAGTATCAAAATATTTTACTGTCATTCCTAGATTTCAAGGAAATTTCCCTATTGAAGAAGTTGAATTTTCATATTTTGACCCAAGCACTGAAAGATATAAAATTTTAAAGTCTCCAAGACTTACAATTGATGTCTTTGATGGTCCTACCTATAACAACTCTTCTACAACAAATGAATCAAATGTCATTACATCGGGTGATTCATTTAGATTCATCAAATTAAAAGGTAATTTAAATGAGTTTGATGATTATAAATTTTTTGAGTCAGAACTTTTTTATATTCTATCTTCTACCCCATTTGTGCTTTCCATAGCATTGATTGCTTTTACAGCCTTTAAAAGAAATAGAAAAAAGTCATATTCGGAGACAATTAAGAATGAAGAGAAAAGAATATATAATATGATTGATTCTGCAAAAAAATTAACAAATGAAAAAAATCAATTCTATGATATAATTGAAAAATCAATTATTAAAAGTCTAATGGTGAAGTTTTCGATAAGAATGGAAAGCCTTAATAAGGAAAAAATTCAAGAGATAACACAAAATAAAGGCTTATCTACTGAACATATTTCACAGATTATTAATCTAATTGAAAATTGTGAAAAAGCTAAATACTCAAGATCTTCTGATTCAGTTATGAATAAAGATCTAGAAAATGCAAAAAAAGTTGTTGGTATAATAATGAAGAATAAATCATGAAAATATTTTTAATAATCTTATCGATACTTCTTTCAAATAATCAACAAGTAGATGAAATTTTCAAACAATCAAATGATTATTACACTGATGGAGATTATGAGGCTGCAGTTGATGGATATCTCGAAATTATCAACTCTGGTTTTGAGAGTGCTGAATTATACTTCAATATTGGTAATTCTTTTTATAAGTTAAATAATATTCCAGAGAGCAATTTTTACTTTGAAAAAGCTTTAGCTCTATCTCCAAATGATACAGATATAATAACCAATCTATCATTTGCTCAAAATTTAAGAATTGATAAAATAGAGAACCTTCCGATAACTCAAATTCAAAATATTAAGATTTCTGCTCTTGACTTATTCTCAGAGAAAGGCTGGGCATATTCTTTTGTGATTTTAGTTTGGCTTTTTTGTATTTCAATGATACTATATATGCTTCTGAAAGATTCTAGGCTAAAGAGAACCTTTTTTACTCTATCAATATTTATTGCAGTAATCTCATTATCATCACTGTACCTTAATTATGAAAAGAAAGAACTGAACAACATTAAATTCGCAATTATTTTTGATAAGGAAGTCGAAGTCTGGTCAGAACCAAATAAAATTTCTGAATTGAAATTTCTCCTTCATGAAGGAACAAAAGTCAAACAAGTAGACTTAATTGAAGATTGGGTAAACATTCAACTAGATAACGGAACCTTGGGTTGGATTGAAGTCTCAAGTTTAAGATTTTTAAATTAATTTTTCTGAATAAATTTCCTGGCTTAGTTCAAATGAATTAAATAGAATTTCAGAGAGAATATGTAATTGAATAATTATTGATGATTCAGAAATTACATTGTTAGATAAGAGATTTAAAGAAAATATAATTTTTACAATAATTAAGAGTATTAAAAGTAATTTCAATCCTCCAAAAACACCTCCTAATAAACTATTTAGAAGCCCTAAATAGACAACCTTTGCTAATTTTGTAAATCCTTTTGCAACATATATGATAAGCACATAGCTTAAAATAAAAATTAAAATAAAACAGATAGTATTTATAAAATCAATGTTTGCGCTAGTAAAAGAAGAAACTCTTTCAGATAATACATTGTCAACATTACCTGCAATAAAAAAAGCAATAAATATTCCAAAAAAACTAGATAATTCTATAATTAACCCTTTTGAATATCCTCTAATTATTCCAAATCCAATTATTGCAATTATTATTAAATCAATTAAATTCATAAAACTTAATTTATATTTGCAATATACAGAAGGTTAATTACAGACTTTTAATTTTCTTAAAAAAAAATAATGATAAAAAAACTAGAGGAACATATTTCATACATAAATAATTTTGATTCACAAGACATAGACGAGATTGAATCTATGAAAATAAAGTTTCTTGGTAGAAAAGGCTTAATCAATGAATTATTCTCAGACTTTAAGAATGTCCCCGATGATCAAAAAAAAGAATATGGTCAAAAAATTAATGATTTAAAAAATCTAGCATCAGATAAATATGAAAAATTGAAATTAGGAATAAAAAAGTCTAGTAAATCAATAACTGAGGATTATACTAAACCTGGCTTCCCAATTTCATCAGGCTCACTTCACCCCATAACATTAATCAAAAATAGAATTATTGATATTTTTTCTAAAGTTGGTTTTGAATTATCGGAAGGACCTGAGATAGAAGACGATTGGCATAATTTTACAGCTCTCAATTTACCAAAAGATCACCCTGCTAGAGATATGCAAGACACTTTTTTTATCCAACAAGATCCGGATATTTTATTACGAACTCATACTTCATCTGTGCAGGTAAGATACTTAGAAGATAATCCTCCTCCACTAAAGATTATATCTCCTGGAAGAGTATACCGAAACGAGGCAATATCATCTAGATCACATTGTATATTCCATCAAATAGAAGGAATATATGTCGACGAAAATGTTTCTTTTGCTGATTTAAAACAAATGATACTCTATTTTACAAAATCTATGTTTGGTAAATCAAAATTAAGATTTAGACCTTCATTCTTCCCATTTACTGAACCTAGTGCTGAAGTAGATATATATTGGGGATTAGAGACTGAAACTGATTACAGAATTACAAAAGGGACTGGATGGCTTGAAATTATGGGCTGTGGAATGGTTGACCCAAATGTTCTACAAAATTGTAATATTGACTCAGAAAAATACACTGGATATGCTTTTGGGTTAGGCATTGAAAGAATAGCAATGTTAATTTATCAAATACCAGATATAAGGCTGTTTTTCGAAAATGACGTTAGGTTTCTTAACCAGTTTAAGTAGAACTACTAGTTAATATCAAATTTTATTCCCTGCGCTAATGGCAATTCAGATGAAAAATTAATTGTATTAGTTTGCCTTCTCATATATACTTTCCAAGCATCAGAGCCACTTTCTCTTCCACCACCAGTATCTTTTTCACCACCAAATGCACCTCCAATTTCAGCTCCAGATGTACCAATATTAACATTGGCAATTCCACAATCACTTCCCCAATGAGAGAGAAATAATTCTGCTTCCTTTAAATTGTTGGTCATAATAGCAGATGATAATCCTTGATCAACTTCATTTTGAATATCTATTGCGTTTTTAATATCTCCCTTATATTTTATAAGATATAAGATTGGAGCAAATGTTTCTTGATGAACAATTTCAAGAGAATGATTAACTTCAGCAATTGCTGGTTTTACATAGCAACCACTAGAATATTCTTCTCCATTAAGAGTACCACCTTCAACCAACCAACTACCTCCTTGCTCATCTACCTTAGAAATAGCACTCTTGTATGCTTCAACAGCATTAATATCTATAAGTGGTCCCACGTGATTATTTGAATCAAGAGGATCTCCAATTTTAATTTGATTATAAGCTTTTACTAATGAATCTTTTACATTCTCATAGACATCTTCATGGACAATTAGACGTCTTGTTGAAGTACATCGCTGTCCACATGTACCAACTGCACCAAATACTGTACCCATGATTGTCATTTTTAAATCTGCATCTGGGGAAACAATTATTGCATTATTACCTCCTAATTCAAGTAATGTTTTTCCTAATCTTGCACCAACTTTTTCAGCAACTATTTTTCCCATCCTTGTTGAACCAGTTGCAGACACAAGCGGAATATCTTTACACTGAGATAGCATTTCACCAATTTTATAATCACCATTTATAAGACATGAGACTCCTTCAGGAATATTATTCTCTTTGAAAACTTCCCCAATAATTTTTTGACATACA
>Ga0208127_1000607_pt1 | contig 18378 bp, 16 predicted proteins | sample ETNtaG_6_FD_185751 | JGI IMG/M metagenome (GOLD analysis project Ga0208127, IMG submission 185751) | Marine microbial and viral communities from oxygen minimum zone, Eastern Pacific Ocean - ETNP201306SV45 (SPAdes) (version 2) | ecosystem: Environmental > Aquatic > Marine > Oceanic ... | reverse complement strand
TGTACTGATAATCATTGAACTCAGAGTCTGCCATTCCAAGTGTTCCCATCAATGTCCAGTTATCATTCAGGGCAATGTTACCCTCAATTTCAATACCAGATATTTCGGAATCACCCATTGTGGCAAAGTTTCTCACGTTGTATACAAGATTACCTTGCGTATCTCTGACTTTGTCACCAATTGCGTTACAGACCCTATTGGCTGCTGTTCCGCCAATATCTGCTGCACGACAGGATTCGTTTACAACGGCTGTACTTCTTCCTTTTTGATTGGCCCAATCGGCTTGATATAAGGCTACAGAAAGTGTTGCTCTTCCATCAAGTAGAGTGCCTTTCCAACCGATTTCCATGCTATCCAGTTCTTCTTCTTCAAGGAACCTTTTAACGTTTGGTTGTGTAGCTCTATATTGCTCAAGCTCATAATCTGTAGCGTTTGCTACAGCATCATTTGCTTTACCAGGAAGAACTCCTTGTGAGTAACTTGCGTAGAACATTGAGTTATCATTTGGAATATATCTCAAGATCACACGAGGAAGAGTGGTGTCAAATTCAAGTTCGTTGATATTTGATCTAGCAAAAATTTGCTCAATTTTCTCTTCTTGTCTTCTGATCTCTACACTCAAAGTCAATGAGTCACTGATGTCATAATCAATACCAGCGTAGATACCTGTTGAGACAACATTGTCTGAATTATTACCAGAGTTTGTGTCTACAGAGTTGTTTCCTCTATAACCATTTGGCAAGAAAGGTGCACATGGTCTGTTTTGAGGTTGAGATATATCAGCTCCGCCCCAAGCCGTAGGCATACCAAAACTGTTCACACACTCAATGATGATTGCTCCACCTTGTCCTCTATGGATAAAGTTTTGCTGATATCTATTGGCACCAATTAGCCATCTGAGACGACCATCTTGGTTGCTAATATATTTAATATCATATGTTCTATCATGTGAGATATATGGGTCTCTTGATGATGAGTTGCTTTGAGCACTGTAGTCAAAGTCTCTTACCCACATAGTTGCAACATGATTATATCCCGCACTGGCTTCGATGGTTCCACCGTTGTCCATATCATATGAGAAGTTAGCATTGATTCGATCAATGTCTCTTGCCATACCATAAGAACCAACTGCAAGCGTAGGAACTTTTCCATCAAAACTGGTTGAAACTGGACTTCCGCCATACAACCAAGATGATGCCAAAGTACTTAGTGATGAATTCATATCGATGACATTGGTTCCACCAAAATAGTCAATTGCTTCGCCTGGTCCTGGAACATTGCCACAAACATAGCCTGAAGGATTTACAGTTGGATTTGCAGGATCACCTGTTGATACTGTTTTACCAGTACATGTGTCATTTCTATATCCAAGTATGTAACCACCGGCAGGTCCACCATCTCTGTCTTCACTGTGAAAGGCTCTTAACTTTAACTTCCAGTTATCACCTCTGGCAACAAGACTACCGACGATAGATTCAGTTTGTTCTGCGCCCATATCTCCACCATCAGATGCAGTAAAGATGCCGTCTCTTTCATAAGATTTGACTGCAATTCTTCCTGACAACATATCTGTGATAGGTCCTTCAAATGAACCGTAGAATATCATTTCTCCATCTTCACCAAGAGTGAGGTCAATACTGCCCTCTGTTTCTTCAGTGTTAGGATCTTTTGTGATGTAGTTGACTGCGCCACCAAATGTTGATCGTCCATACAGTGCCGACTGAGGTCCTTTTACAACCTCAACTCGAGATACTTCCTCTAATGGAATTGAGTGATAACCACCAATTACATAAATACCATCCACAAACATCGTGGCAATATTCAGTGAAGGATCTTCAGACAAACTGTTTACGTTCATTCCTCTGAATCTCAATTGCGAGTTCACTCTTCCCGGTGCTTGACCACCTTGAGCAGAATGCTGGAAACCAGCAACTTGCAATGAGAGGTCTTCTAGGTTTTTGAAGCCACTTTCTTTGATATCTTCTTCTGAAAATACTGAAATAGAAAGTGGGATTTCAGACAGGTTTTCCTGTCTTTTACGGGCTGTAACTACTATTTCTTCCAGAGTATCTTGTGCATATAAGCCTGGAGATAGAACCCCACTCAATGCGACAAAGAAAACACTAGATAAAACAATTAGCTTTTTCATATAAATGCTCCCCTAGTTAATAAAAAAAGTAACTGACAAATCATACTATATGGACTTGACAGTTGACTACCAAATTTGTTGTTATTTCACAACTTTATGCTAATAGAGTTCGACAAGCTCGTAATAGGTCTGCATATATCCACCGACCTCACCCTTTAGAAAAAGATAATCACCATCATTTGTGCACCAAACATCATAGGGTGGATGCTCTTGAGGCAAGCCTGGTGTGCCAACGAATCTAAAGTGTAATGCATCAAAAGTCCCGGCTCCAACTGTCACTTCTTCTTCTCCAACATACTCAATATTCATTGTTATTGGGAAAAGCATGGGTCCAGTTGCGCCTCTGTGATCAGGTGAGGATAAGAGAATTTCCCCAGAGTTTTGAACTTTTTCATCACTGTTCCTGTCAAAAAGTCTCAAGTGCCAAGCATCGCATGCGATGGCATGATTCTGAAAAGTTTTTAGTCGTCCATTTGTATCCATCTTTTGACTGACCCGACCTTCAAGTGCTGTTGTTGTTTCACATTCAGCATAACCCTCTGTGAAGTTGAACCAACCGGATCCCATAAATTGATCATCGACTGAAATTCTTACAAAGCAATCTGTCGGTAGCCAATCTTCATCTAATGAATAGGTGATGTCTCTCATCACGGCTGGTCGATCATCAATTTCACAGTGTGCCACTATCTTTCTGTGACCATTTGCATGTTTATTGATGATGAAATATTCTCTTCCCCTCTCTTGTCCTTTTCTGTCTTCCTTGTTTGAAAGGTAGATGATTTTCCCCATCACAGTCTGGTGATCAATTTGTGTGATGCTTTTTTTATCAGTCATGATTTATCCTCAACTTCGTTATCTAGTTCTCTTGAGATTTCTGGTTCACCAGTGACTTCTGGCTCCACTTCCTCCAGAGGTTCTGCTTTTCCAAATTTAACCATTAAGTTATAAAGCCCAGTCTCGTCTAGCTCAGTGACATTGGTAATCGAATATCTGGGTTGGAAAATATCATTCGGTATGATCAGTTCATCGCCAGCATAACCACATATCCTTCCTGTCCAACTTCTAAAACTGATCATGTCTGAACCGCCTAGATCTAAGTTGGCAGGGCTGATTTGGAGATGATATGCCCTTTTTCTTGGTCTGCCATACACAATCAGGTTCCCTCTATCTAAAACTTCATAATCATTAATGCTCGAAGTATTAAAGCAAGATGGCCTTTTACCCGAATTCGAAATTGACTTAGACCCTGATAATTCACCATCGGATGCACAGCCAACGACAATCATGTTCATAAGAATTATAGGGATTATTTTTTTGATTCTGATTTTAATTCTTCTTCTCCGGATTTAACTGTTATTTTCTGCCATTTTAGGTCAGAATACTTCAGATTATATAACTGTTCACAAGACAATCACAAAAATAAACCCATGGAAAAGATATTAGTTTGTATAAAACGCGTTATTGACTACAACGTAAAAATAAGAGTAAAGCCAGATGAGTCAGGTGTTGTGACTGAAGGTGTAAAAATGAGCATCAATCCCTTTGATGAAATTGCACTTGAGGAAGCGCTCCGAATCAAAGAAAGTGGAAATGCCTCCGAAGTCATTATAGTTTCAATCGGTCCTGATGATTCCCAGCAGCAACTTAGAACAGGTTTGGCAATGGGAGCAGACCGAGCGATACTCATCAAGCATGACGAAGAGATAGAACCTTTAACGGTTGCAAAGGCACTCAATGAGATTGTAGAACAAGAGCAACCTGGGCTAATCATGATGGGTAAACAAGCAATCGATGATGATTGTAGTCAAACAGGACAAATTCTTGCCGAACTCTGCTCTATTCCTCAAGCCACTTTTGTTTCACAGGTTTCAATTGAGGGAGACAAGGCAACAGTGGTTAGAGAGATAGACCAAGGTTTAGAGACGCTTGAAGTTGATCTACCAGCGATCATAACAACCGATCTCAGATTAAACGAACCGAGGTATGTGAAGCTTCCTGACATTATGAAGGCAAAGAAGAAAGTTCTTGATGTCATCGAATCATCTGAGATGAAGACTGATTTCACCTCTACAATTGAGGTAATCAATGTTTCGCCACCTCCTCCAAGGGAGTCAGGTGTAATGGTTGAAGATGTAAATGAGCTTTTTTCAGCTCTGAAAGAAAAGGGGTTGGTATCATGAGTAAGGTACTTATTATTGCAGATCATTTTGATGGGCAACTTCTTTCATCAACATCAAAAGCAGTCAATTGTGGCTCACAAATTTCTGAAGACCTCGATGTTTTAGTTTTAGAAAAAGGCACTGAAATTACAGCTCAAGCAGCTGCTATTGATTCAGTGAAGAATGTCCTTTCAGTAAATAATGAGTCTTTTGAGCATCCGATTTCATCAATCATGGCACCAGTTGTGGCTGAGATCGCGAATGACTACGATTACATTTTTCTACCATCCACAACATTTGGCAGAGACTTGGCTCCGAGGATTTCAGCAATTCTTGATGTTAATCAAGTCACAGATATCATGTCTGTTGAAGGACCAAGAACATTTAAAAGACCAATTTATGCAGGCAATGCCATTCAAACAATAAAAATATCAGATGGACAAAAAATATTGGCAACTGTTAGAACAGCATCTTTTAAAGAGCTTGGAAGCTCAAACAATGCAAATGTAATTGATACCAGTATGCCTTCAGTTGAGATCCCAAGTCATACTCGTTATGGCGGCGTTCAATCTGAGAAAACAGAAAGACCAGATCTTCAAGTTGCATCAATAGTTATCTCAGGTGGTCGAGGGGTTGGTAGTGCTGAAAACTTCGAATTACTTTATCAGCTAGCGGATAAACTCGGCGCCTCTGTGGGCGCATCAAGAGCGGCAGTTGACGCAGGCTTTGTCCCTAATGACATGCAGGTTGGACAAACTGGAAAGATTATTGCTCCAGACCTTTACTTTGCGCTTGGAATATCAGGTGCGATCCAACACATAGCTGGAATCAAGGATGCGGGAACAATTGTCGCAGTTAATAAAGATGCAGATGCTCCAATATTTGAAATTGCTGATATTGGAATTGTCGCTGATCTTTTCGAATTTATACCCGAATTGATTTCCAAGCTTGACTAGCTCCATAACTGCAAGAAGGCCCTCTACCCTTCTATTAGGGTTTGCAAGTGGAATGTCACCTTTTGGTATGGCAATCGTCGTTCCTACACTTGAATTATTTGTAAATGAATTTCAGTCAAGTTATTCAACCATTCAGTTCATTATCTCTGCCTATCTATTTGGTTTGGCGATTGCACAACCGTTTATGGGCTTCTTATCAGATAAACTTGGAAGAAAGCCCGTCATGATATCTGGGATTATTCTATTTATTTTTGCTTCATATATCTGTATGACGGCAGAAAATCTCACGACATTGATTATTGCTAGGTTCTTTCAGGGAATTGGTGGCAGTGTTGGTACGGTGACATCTAGAGCCATTATTCGAGACAGTTATTCTGGTGATGAGGCTGCAAAGTCACTCTCTAGAGTGACTGCAACCATGGGTATGGCTCCAATGATAGCTCCTGTTGTAGGTGCCTTCGCTCTTTCACTTACAGGGTCACCGAATGGAATATTCATGGTTACTTTATTCATTGGATTCTCTATTTTGATTCCCGTTCTTTTATTTTTGCCAGAGACAGTAGTTAAGAGTGATTTAGAAAAAAAACAATCCGTTTGGTATAAAAATTATTACAAGCTTCTAAGATCAGAAACATTCGTTGGATCTACATTCATTTACGGATTCACAACTGGGAGTTTCTTTGCAATCCTTGCTGTTGGCTCAACTGTATTTTCAAAAGATCTAGGTATCGAGAGCACTGGATTTGGATTAATATGGAGTTCCTTAACCATTCTGTATGCGTCTGCATCATTCTTTGCCGGAAACCTCACAGCCAGAATAGGTCTCATGGAAGTTTTAAATATCGGCGTGATATTAAATTTGATAGCAGGCTCCTTCTTTGCATTATTGATATACCTGACAGGTACAAATATTTACTCAATAATTCTTCCACTCTCATTGATGTTTTTTGCCCATGGCTTCATTGTTTCTATGTCTATGGCCAAAGCTGTGAGTGACTTTCCTAATATAGCTGGAGCCAGCTCTGGACTATCAAGTTCATTGGGCTTAGTTACTGGCGGCATATTCAGTATTTTATCTGGATCAATATATTCAGGTGAATTTTTCCCAATCGCTATTATTGTCTGGTTATCTACTTGTTTATGCTATCTATGTTTTCTTCTTGTTCGCCAGGGTGAAAAAAAGAAAACAGCATAGTATCTTTAGCCAATACTTCCTGGCTTAGCAATTCCAATCCATGCCTCAACAATAAGCAGAACCCAAATGCTCAAAACAAAGATTCTTGCTTTATCCAAACTTGCTTTCATCTCAATATCATCAGCTTCATTGATATTGTCAATCGCTATATTATGAATGCCTTTTATAAAGCCACCGATATATTTTCTAATCATGATTCCACAGAAGATCAGACCTGCAAATACAACGAGTTTATAACCAACCCATGGCTCTGCATCTAGGCGATCTGTATAAAAACCATAGTAAACAGATGCCAATAGTGTAAAGACCATTACCCATCTGAACACATAATCTACTTTGGTCATTTGTTTAACGAGATCAGTGCCTTCATTGAAGTGCATATATAGAAGAGCAATAAACCAAACAGGGCCTAAAAGAATAATACCCACCCATTGCCATGTAGGATGATCAATTCCATAGTATTCGGTCAGAATTCCACCGACTGTTAACATCAAACTTAAGCAGAGTCTTGGGATCAAATCTAGATTAATCATGATTTTTCCTGCCATTTGTCTTGCCTCACGAGATAGACTTCGATTTACTGACAATCCACTGGAGTAAAATACTCCTATATCTCCTCCAAGCCAGTAAACAAATAATAGTAAATGGATTAATAAAGCTATGTCATGACCACTCATTCGCATTCCCCTTTTTTTACACGAGTTCAGTGTTAATGATTATATGACATAGTCATCGAACGTCAATCAGCATGAGAATCTGTTAAAATATAGCTATGAGCACACAAAATAAAAACAGGGTCGATATTTGGAAAGCAACATGCGTGCAGACCATGAATTATGTCGTAAACAGAGCGGTTAATCGCGATGAAGCGATGCTGATTATCAATAAAAGTCTCGACCGTTGGGATGAGTTACTAGAATCTTTGGTTGCTTCAAATGGTTCGATGAAACAGCTTTATCTTTTTCCAGAATTTAACCTTCAAGGTTTTCCGCTCAGTGAAAATGTAACTGAGTGGATAGATAAAGCTTGTTTAAAGATTCCAGGATCATATGAAATTGAGAGAATTCAGCTCATGGCCCAAAAGTATAAAGTCTTTATTGGTGCAAACGCCTATGAGTTCTCTGATGACTGGCCTGATAGATATTTTAACTGCTCTTTTTTGATTGACCCTTCTGGGGAAATCATACTTAAATTCAGAAGAATAAATACAACAGAAGCAACCTCACCTCACGATGTATTAGATGAATATATGGATAAACATGGAATAGAAGGATTGTTTCCAGTTGCTGAAACCGAATTGGGTAACATTGCCATGATGCCATGTGGAGAGATTGCTTGGCCAGAAACGGCAAGATGTCTGACAATGAGGGGTGCAGAAATCATACTTCATCCAACATCTGATCATGGAAAGTACGATCATTTGGCATGGGAATCATGTAAAAGAGCTCGTGCTGCAGAAAACATGGTTTATTTTATTTCATCCAATGCAGGTGGAATGATTGGAGGTCCTCTTCCTGAAGGCTCAAACTTTGGCAACTCAAAGATTATTGATTTCAATGGCCAGGTCATGATTCAAAATCATGGTCCTGGTGAAAGCTCAAGAGCGTCTGCTGTTATTGATATGGATGCATTGAGGCGAGTCAGATTAGCAAGTCCAGGCATTTACGGTTACAACCGATTAGGGACTCTTCGCACTGAGGTTTACCGGCCAGTATATGAAGAAACTGTTTTTTACCCTTCAAACTCTTTTGCAGAGAAGCCGATGAGTTCAAAAAAGCAAATTGGAAAAAAAGTTAAGGAAGCCACGAATCGTAAGATCAAAGAGGGTATTTTTTATCCTCCAAAAATCACATAGATTTAATGAGCGCAGTGATTACATCGTGACAATTGTTTTACCGAAGTTTTCTCCTCTCATCAATTTACAGAACTGAGCGGGTGTATTCTCAATCCCGATCACTTCATCTTCTATGTATTGAATAGATCCATCTTTAAGCCATTGACTGGCCTTTGAGATGAATTCATCTTGTTTATCATAATGATCATATACAACAACCCCTCTGATGGTGGCTCTTGCTCCAACAATTGGTCCTAGATTAGGCCCAGGTGGTGGAGATGAAAGATTATATTGTGTCATAAATCCACACAGCACTATTCTGGCCTCATAAGCCAGATTCTTTGTCATGATATCGAGCGTTTCTCCTCCAACATTATCAAAATAGATATCCACTCCTTTTGGACACAATTCTTTGATTCTTTCATCGATGTCTTCCGTTTTATAATTGATGCAATCTTCGAACCCAAAAACTTCTTTTACTGCCCTACATTTTTCTTCTGATCCAGCAATGCCAATCACCTTGAGGCCATGGATTTTAGCAATCTGTCCAACCATACATCCCACTGGACCACTGGCTGCCGAGACAACAAGTATGTCCCCCTCTTTCGGTTCTCCATAAACCATTAAACCTGCATATGCAGTGAGTCCTGGCATGCCCATTATCCCTAGCGCGGTACTGAGCTTTCCTTCATGGCCATTTAGCTTCCTCACCCCTTCTCCATCAGATATTCCAAATTCCTGCCATCCATTGGATGCAAGAATGATTTCTCCTTTTTTGTAATCAGGATGATTGGATTCTATTACTTCAGAAACTGTTCTTCCGACAATCGTGTCACCGACATTGACTTTTTCCGAATATATATGTCGACCAGTTATTACCCCTCTGATGTATGGGTCCAATGAAAGGTGTATCGTTTTACTGAGAAATTGGCCACTATCAGGAGTGCTTATTTCTTCTTCTGCAAGCTCAAAGTCTCCCTCGACAGGTATACCTTCAGGAGACTTCTTAAGGACAATTTTTTTATTAATGGCCAATTTATAGCTGATCAATCATATAGTCGCAACTACTGACTCTGAATTCTCCACCATCTTCAATATTCAAGATTTCTACCACGCCATCATTGATAACTAGCGAGAATCGTTGACCCCTTTTTCCCATACCAAATCCAGATGCATCAAGCTCAAGACCAATCGCTGATGTGAATTCGCCATTTCCATCTGCCAACATGAGTACTTTACCATCTGCATTCTGACTCTTTCCCCAAGCATCCATAACAAAAACATCATTGACAGCCATACATGCAATAGTGTCAATGCCCTTAGCTGTTAAATCTGATGCTTTTTGGATGAAGCCAGGTAAGTGTTGTTGTGAACAAGTTGGTGTATATGCGCCTGGAACTGAAAATAGAGCAACCCTTTTTCCAGCAAACAAATCATCATAGCCAATAGGGGCTGGCCCCTCAGCTGTCATGGTTGTTAAGTTAATATTTGGAACCTTATCTCCGACATTGATGCTCATTAATTTTCTCCTCGAATTTTTAGCAAATATCTATTTTATTACACAAAAAATCAATCAACCATAAATAATGCGATTTCAGGCACAAAAGATACCGTCATTAAGCCAATCAACATTATGATTAAAAATGGAATGGTCGCCTTACAAATGGTCCAAAATTTCTCCTTAAAGACACCCATTGCAACTATCAGATTTAACCCCAAGGGTGGTGTCAGGTATCCAATTTCTAGATTCATCACCATGATGATTCCAAAGTGTGTTGGATCAATGCCTTGAGATGCTGCAATAGGCATCAGCATGGGAGCAAGAATGAGAATTGCTGAACCAATATCTATCAAACAACCAATGAGAATAAGGAAAAGATTAATGGTCAATAAAGCTGTGACAGGATTATCAATTTTATCGCTCATCCAGGCTACGAGATTTTGTGGAACTTCTTCATATGTTAGAAACACATTTAAACTCAAGGCAATCATCAGTACTGGAAAAAGAGATCCCAGTAATTTTGTCGTTTCTCGTATTACATCTCTCAAGTCATCCAAGTTCATTTCTTTATGAATTAATGACTCCACGATGAAAGCATAAACAACAGCAACAGCAGCTGACTCTGTCGCTGTAAAGTATCCAGTATATATGCCACCTAGAATAATAAGCGGCATCAAGAGTGCCCAGATACCTTTTCTTAGTGATTTTGCAATATAGGAGAAATCCCATGAACTTTCTCGATGTGAGAAATTTTGTGCAACTGCATAAGTGAGCATAAGTGATGTCAGCAGTATCGCAGGACCAATACCTGCTATGAAGAGATCTCCGATTGAAGTTTGTGTCATGATTCCATATAAAATCAATGGAATACTAGGTGGAACGACTATGCCCAAGGTTCCCGCTGCGCATAATGCACCAAGTGCAAAGTGTTTTGGATAACCTGCTTTAATCAATGCAGGGTACATAAGCGTTCCAATTGCAAGCAATGTAACTGTTCCAGATCCCGACACAGCAGCAAAGGCTGCGCAAGACATGATTGTCGCAATCGCTAATCCTCCTGGAATGGGAGCAGTGAGTGAAGTCATTAAGTCAATGAGTCGCGATGCCATTCCGCCTCTAGACATAATATTCCCTGCAAGGATAAACAAAGGTATGGACAGTAAGATATCTTTGTTTGCTGCATCCCATGCGTCAACCACAATATTACTGATTACGCCATCGCCAAATGCCCAGTAAGCATATGCGGTGGCAACCCCTAATATGACAATAAGATTTTGTCTCAATAAAAATAGAGCAAGTACTATAACTGGCAGAAATAAGGCGGAAAGCATAGGATTATTCAGCGCCTAAATTGGCACTCCCTCCTGGTCTAAGGCTCGGTTTAATTGTGTAGATAAGATGTCTGATAGATGTCAAAAAGAATGCGGCTGGAATAATCATTTGGAAAGGCCAGACTGCTACTCTAAGGACCATCGATTGGACATCATCTCTAAATGTTTCGACAACCACTTGAAAAGCAATGACAGAAAATATAAGGCAAAAGATAAACATCAAACCCTCTTGGATTCGATTGAGAATTGGATCAAGTTTCTCTGGTAACCAATTGTCAGCAAATTTGGGCCTTAAGTGTGCTGCTTCAGATGAAGCCACGCCCAATCCAAACATCACAACAAATAGGTTTGCATATACCCCAACTTGCCTTGACCAATGTAATCCAGTCCCAGTGATTTCTCTGAAAGCGACATCACTGAACATAACCATAACCAATACGCCAAAAGCCAGGAATGTGACATTCCTTTCAAAAATATCTAAATATCTTAAAGTCTGCTTCATGATTTTTTGTTTGAATAATGATAAATCATTGTAAACTATCCTGATAATCCATTTTATTCCAAACCACTGACTATGAGCAACAAACACGAACTTAAGATAAGCGAAGAAACAAAGAATTTTTTAGAGTCTGAACATCTTTTATACATTGGTGGCGAATGGAAACCGTCAACTTCTGGTGAAACAATTCCAGTTTTTGATCCGGCAACTGAAGACAAATTGGCAGACGTACAATCTGGAACAGACAAGGATATTGACTCTGCTGTGGAGGCAGCCAGAGAAGCATTATCAGGCGAATGGTCAAAGATTCCTTCACATGACAGAGCACAAATATTGCATCGACTGTCTGATGAAATCGAGGCCAACTTTTCGGTCCTTTCAGAGCTGGAAGTGCTGGACAATGGTATGCCCTTACAGCTTGCTCAATACTCCATCGCAAGTCATGGTGTAACCCTTTTGAGGTATTACGCGAGTTGGGCACCTAAAATTCATGGTAAAACAATCCCTGTTTCGCCAGGTGGTGTGATGAATGGTGACTCATTAACTTATACGAAAAGAGAGCCAATTGGCGTTGTTGGCGCAATTATTCCTTGGAACTCACCACTGATTTTTGCAATTTTGAAACTTGCACCAGCTCTTGCTGCAGGGTGTACTGTTGTGCTTAAGCCTGCTGAACTGACACCTTTAACTGCATTATATTTTGGTCACTTAATAGAAAGATCAGGGATACCAAAAGGCGTTGTAAATATTGTCACCGGTCTTGGCGAAACGGCAGGAGATGCTCTCGCAAAACATGATGATGTTGATAAAATCACCTTTACAGGATCAACTGAGGTTGGAAAAAAGATTGTTTCTTCTTCAATCAGTAACTTAAAGAAGGTTACCCTTGAATTAGGTGGCAAAAGTCCTGTTATCGTTTTTGATGATGCTGATCTTGAGAAAACAATACCAGGTGTCGCAAGAGCTTGTTTTTTTCTTCAAGGTCAAAATTGTATGGCTGGCACAAGAGTTTTTGTTCACGAGGAAATACATGATGAACTTGTTTCAGGGGTTAGGAGTATGGCTGAATCATTTCATATTGGTCACGGCCTCATAGAAACAAATGATTTTGGACCATTGATATCTGAAGACCAAAGAAAAAGAGTAATGAGATATATTCAGCAAGGTGTCGATGAAGGTGCCACATTGGTATGTGGTGGCAATGAGGTGAATGACAAAGGATACTTCATAGAGCCAACAATCTTTACTGATGTTAAGGGAGACATGTCAATTGCCAAAGAAGAGATCTTTGGACCTGTCTTATGCATTGAGAAGTTTAGCAATGACACACTCGAGGAAATTGCAAAAAGAGCAAATGAGACCACATATGGTCTATCAGGAAGTGTTTGGACCAGTGATATCACAACTGGTCATAGAATGGCTGCTTTGATTGACTCAGGACAAGTCAGTATAAATTGTCATGCCGCAGTAGACTCTGCTATTCCTTTTGGTGGGAATAAGCAATCTGGCTGGGGAAGAGAATTCGGCGAAGAAGGGTTGGATTCATACCTGAAAACCAAAGCCACGACAGTTATGTATTAATTTACCAGGGTACTTCGTTACCAAATCTATCTAAGAATTTTCCACTGTCATCGGGATTAATTGATTCAAACATTTTTTGCTGTTCAGCCACGCTGACATCTGCCTCAATTTCAGCCTCCTCTCCTCCAAGATAAGTTTTACACCAACCAGGTGCGAGTGCGATCACAGTAATATCATTCCAATCAATTGACATTCCTTTAGATAAAATATTCAGGCCAGCTTTGCTTGCTCTATATGAATACAGACCACCAAAGTTGTTTTGTTCAACAGAGCCAAGATCACTTGACATCATGATCAGTATTTTCATTTCACTCATAGCGACTTGATCATGGAAAGCCGTAGCGACTTTAAAAGGAGCTAGAAGGTTGACTTCAAGAATGTCTCTCCAGATTTCAAAGTCCATATGATCTATATTTTGATATCCCATTGCTTCGGGTACTCCTTTTGGCCCAAGGGTTCCAGCATTATTGATTAGAATATCAATGGGTTTATCACTATATTTTTGGCTTAAATCATTGACTGCATCAAAATCTGTAACATCTAGCTTTTCTACAATGATATTGTTTGGAAACTGTTCGCATAACTCCAAAAGATCCTTTGATTCTTCTGGATTGCGTGAACATGCAATGATTTCCCAATCTTTATTTGCATATTGTTTTACGTGTTCAAAACCTAGGCCTCTATTGGCTCCTGTAACAAAAACTGTTGGCATGATATTCTCCATTAAATAGAATCTGATTATGATAACAAATTCTAACTTATGGAATATGTATCAAAGGGGAAAGATATGTCTCAACCAAAACATTTGTCAGCTTTGAAGATTACGGATGATATTCAAATAGAAAAGCTGAAACCGGAAACGCAAGATTACTTCAATGAATGTGAGGAAAAATTAGGATTCATACCCAATGTTCTTTTGGCGTATGCTCATGATGAGAATAAATTAGATCACTTCATGGGGTTTTATAATAATCTCATGATGGATGATTCGGGTTTGACGAAACTTGAGCGTGAAATGATTGCAGTGGTCGTATCGTCTTGCAATCGTTGTTTCTATTGCATGGTCGCACATGGTGCTGCCGTTCGGCATATGTCGGAAGATCCAATGCTCGGTGAGCTCTTAGTTATGAATTACAGGGTTGCTGATTTAAGCGATAGACATCTTGCGATGTTGGATTTTGCCTGGAAACTCACAGAGAGCCCCGAAAAGATAACCGATGAGGATCGCAATGAATTGAAAGAGAATGGATTTAATGAGCATGATATCTGGGATATATCTGCGGTTGCATCTTTTTATAATATGAGCAATAGAATGGCTTCAGCAATCGATTTAATGCCAAATACCGGATATCATCAGAAAGCGAGGTAATTATTATGGAATTCAATTTAGACGGAAATCTCTGGAATCAGGTATCTGAGCTACTGAGCTCTTTTGGCCTGAGTCTATTTATTGCTCTAACCATCCTGATCGTAGGTAGGCAGGTAGTTAAAATTGTAATCAAATTAATTTCATCAGCTCTAGAGCGATCAAATACAGAAGATACCGTGAGAATATTTGTCACGAATCTTTTAAATACATTATTGATGATTGTCGTATTCATTGCTGCAATCAATCAGTTGGGCATACAAACAACATCGATTATTGCTGTCTTGGGTGCTGCTGGTCTTGCCATCGGTCTTGCATTACAGGGCTCGCTTTCAAATTTTGCTGCTGGTATCTTGATAGTCATCTATCGCCCTTATAAAGTTGGAGATTACATTCAGGCAGACAATCATCTTGGCACGGTCGATGACATACAAATATTTTCAACCGTTTTAAAAACTCCTGATAATAAACTAGTGATTGTTCCTAACGGAAGCATCATGAATGGCAGTATTGTTAATTTCTCTAATCAAGATAAAAGGAGAGTTGATATCATAGCCAGCTGCAGCTATGAGGATGATATCGATAAAGTAAAATCAGTTTTGGCAGATATTTTATCTCAGGATGACAGGATATTAAGTGAACCTGAGCCCAGAATTGCTGTATCAGAGCTTGCTGATAGCAGTGTCAATTTAATAGTAAGACCTTGGGTTAAGAATTCGGACTATATCAATGTCTATTATTCACTTCTTGAAGAAATCAAGAAAAGGTTCGATAAAGAAGGGATTTCAATACCATATCCACAAAGCGATGTGCATATCCACAATCACACTGAGTGATTGTGGATAAAGCTTGTTACTTTTGCTTAGAACCTAAGAGGCTGTCATCCACTTTTGAAATTTAGGATCTGATGGTGCATCAAGTCCAGTTTCATCTTTGCACCGCTCTTTTAGTTCCTTAATTGAACTAAAGCCTTTATCGAATAGTTTAGTTTTACCTCTCGCTTTAGACATTTCAGCTCTGAGTTTTTTAGTTGCAGGCATATTGATACTATGATCTTTCTTTAATACAACACCATAGTTATTTTTGGCACCTTCTCTAGTGACCAATCCTGCTTCAACATCAAACTGAACTCTTTCAGCTTCTCTTGTGAAAGGGTCTCCCCATCCTCCACCGCCCCACGTAACGTGATAAAGCGTATCACCAGCTTCAACAGCAATCCTGTCACATTTGGATTGAAGAAGTTCAGTTTCACCATTCTTTTTCACGAGGGTCTTAGTGCTTCGTTCTCCGGGTGTTCCGCCATTCACTCCCCATGGATATGTTAGCCATCTATCATCATGGATTGATACTTCACCTGGCTCCAGGAATTTATAAGTTGTACAAAGTGCATTACCACCTCTGTTATAACCTGCTCCTCCACTATCAGGGACTGTATAATATTCCTCAATCACAAGAGGGAAATAACTCTCTAAGAATTCATTTGGAACATTTGTAAAGCTAGGCCACAATGAGTGCCCGTCAGGTCCATCACCCATTGGTTTTCCTGGCACACCACCAAATCCAATCATGTATAACTGATACCATTCACCATTTTTGTCGTATCCTGAGTACATCAAGTGAGGACTATCTGAGAATCCAGCAGCACATAGGAACTCTGGTGCTCCTTGCCCCAATAGACCCCCTAGAACGTCAAAGATTCTACCTAACGCATGAGTTCTACATGATAAAGCAGCTGGATAATTTGGTTTGAGTAAAGTCCCTTCTGGAATTCTTACCTCCATAAGATCATAAAAACCATCATTAAACATAATCGCTGGATCAAAAACCATGATCATGTATACCCCACAAAACATTTTGAACATTTCTTCATTAAGGAAGAAGTTGACTGAGCTGATGGATTGCGGATCTGTTCCTTCAAAGTCAAAGATCACTTTCCGACCTTCTCGCCACATTGCACATTTAATTTTGTATGGGCCCATTCCTAAGCCATCATCACAAATGTAGTCTTCAAAATACTGTTTTTCCGTTGGGACAGTATTTTTAATAAGAGTAGCCATGGCTTTCTTATTTCTATCTAGAAGATCTTCTAAAGCTGAATAGAAAATATCATCACCAAAACGATCTGCCATCTCGATTACTCGTTTTTCTGCTGTCCTTATAGAAGCAACGATTGCATTAAAGTCACTCTTATTCCAAATTGGTAGTCTGCAGTTATGAAGGATAATATTTAAGATTTCCTCTTGTAGCACATCATCTTTAAAAATTTTGGTTGGAGGAACTCTAACGCCTTCTTCAAAAATCTGTGTTGCATCTGTTGGTAAACTACCAGGAACTTTCCCGCCCACATCAGTCATATGTCCAAACATTGCTGCGTAAGCAATGAGTCGACCATCCTTGAAAATAGGTCTGAGTAATAACCAGTCATTGGCATGACTGACTGCACCATTACATGAATAAGGATCATTCGTTAGAAACATATCACCTTCTTCAATGGTTCCATCAAAGGCTTCTTTGAACCCATGAATAAAGCTTCCAAACTGACCCACAACCATTTTTCCATCAAGATTTGCAATCATAGGAAACTCGTCACCTTGCTCTCTTATACCAGGAGACATTGCAGTTCTAAATAGGACTGCATCCATTTCCCATCGTGCTGAGAACATTGAATTCTCAATTACATCAAGTGTAATTGGATCAAGTTTTACTCGGTTAAATTTTTTATTATTTTTTTGTACTATTTTAGCTGGCATCTTTAGACTCCCTTATTTTGCAGGCGTGATTAGTATGTTGCCAAATTTATCTACTTTTCCTTCATGTTTAGAAAGAATAAGTGTCGTAGAATCCATTTCCTTGATTATGGCTGGACCTTTTACAACATTTCCATGTTTGAGTTTTGAGCGATCGTATATATTGGCCTTCTGATTTTTTCCATCCATATATACAGGACTTCCTTCAGCAATAATGGAAGCTTTTGAAGGTTTTGGACCTCCCTTTCCAACAGAGGGTGCTTTCACCGTAAGCGCTTGATCTTTTACTACTGCTCTAAGATTAACAAGTTCTTTTTCCTCATCGAGTGAGAAAGTAAAGAGTTGTTTATGCAATTCGTCGAATTTATCTCCAATTGCATCTAGACCGCTTCGTTTAAGATCAGCAATATCAAAATCAACATTGATCGTCATACCTTGACCTAGATATCTAAGGTCTACTTGATAGGTTGTAGATCTTTTGCTTTTTGCAACGCCTTCAGCATCAAGTGTTTTAGACGCTTTTTTAGCGAGATCTTCAAATATTTTCACAACCTCTTTTTTATCCGTATCTGAAAACCTTCTTATGAATGACATTGATGATTCATCTTGAATATTTGTTGTTACGTCACCATAAGCACATAGCACTCCAGGGCCAGGAGGGATAATAACAGGCCAAGAGTTTGTTAGCTTTCCTAGTGCATTCGCATGAAGCGGACCCGCTCCACCAAAGCCAATTAAGGCAAACTCTCTTGGGTCGTATCCTTTTTCAACAGAAACTAGCCTTAGAGCTCCATACATAGTCTCATTGACGATATCAATGATTCCAGAGGCTGCTTGCTTGACTGAGAGACCTAGTGCTTTTGCAACAGGCTTGATGGATTCTTCAGCAAGATCTTTTCTAATCTTCCAATCTGCATCGCCACCGAGCTCAACATAATCTGCAGGAATATAGCCCAATACAACATTTGCATCTGTTACAGTGGGTTCTGTTCCGCCTTTATCATATGATGCAGGACCAGGTGCCGCTCCAGCACTTTGGGGACCTACTCTTAGTGCGACA
>Ga0208127_1000605_pt1 | contig 18389 bp, 13 predicted proteins | sample ETNtaG_6_FD_185751 | JGI IMG/M metagenome (GOLD analysis project Ga0208127, IMG submission 185751) | Marine microbial and viral communities from oxygen minimum zone, Eastern Pacific Ocean - ETNP201306SV45 (SPAdes) (version 2) | ecosystem: Environmental > Aquatic > Marine > Oceanic ... | reverse complement strand
TAACGAAATAGTTAATCTAGAGATAAAAGACTTAGCTATATGGTTTAAAGAACTTACTCCAAAACTTAACACAAATCAAAAACTTATTGCGTCTGAAATTATTAAAGAAATAAATGAAAGAATAAAATTTCTTCAAAATGTAGGTTTAGGCTATTTAACATTAAATAGGACTTCTAAATCACTTTCGGGTGGAGAAAGTCAAAGAATAAGGCTAGCCTCTCAAATTGGATCACAGCTAACTGGAGTTTTATATATACTCGACGAGCCTAGCATAGGACTTCATCAAAGTGATAATCAAAAACTTATTGATTCATTATTAAAACTTCGTGATATAGGAAACTCAATAATAGTTGTTGAACATGATCGAGACATGATATTAAAATCTGATCATATTATAGATATAGGACCATATGCAGGAAAACTAGGTGGTGAGATAATTTTCTCTGGAAATAAAAAAGAATTATTAGGTTGTAACTCATTAACTGCTCAATATATCAGTAATGAAAAACTCATAACAATTCCAAAAAATCATAGATTAGGTAACGGGAATGTTATTGAATTAAATGGTTGTAGTGGAAACAACTTAAAAAATATTAATTTACGTATTCCGTTAAATACTTTAACAGTAATAACAGGTGTTTCTGGCAGTGGCAAATCTACTCTTATTAATGAAACACTATACCCTATTATTCACAATAAAATTTTTAATGCTGAAAAAAATATACTTAATTATAAATCAATCAAAGGTCATGAAGCTTTAGATAAAATCGTAAATATCAATCAATCACCAATAGGAAGAACACCAAGAAGTAATCCTGCAACCTACAGCGGTGTTTTTGGAGAGGTGAGGAATATTTTTTCAAAACTAAACGAGTCTGTAATAAGAGGATATAAACCTGGAAGATTTAGCTTTAATGTTCCTGGAGGTAGATGTGAAGAATGTAAAGGTGCCGGATTAAAACAGATTGAAATGAATTTTTTACCTGATGTTTATGTTGAATGTGAGTCATGCATGGGTAAAAGATTCAATCGTGAAACATTAGAGATAAAATTCAAAGGTAAATCAATCAATGATGTGTTAAATATGAGCATAAGTGATGCCACCGATTTTTTTGAGCATATTCCTAAAATTTTTAGAAAACTTAAAACTATTAGAGATGTTGGCTTAGGATATCTAACTCTTGGACAACAAAGCACAACATTATCTGGTGGTGAAGCTCAGAGAATAAAATTAGCAACTGAATTAAGTAAAAGAGATACAGGAAATACATTATACGTTTTAGATGAACCAACTACCGGTTTGCATTTTGAAGATATTAGAGTGTTATTAAGTGTTATTGAAACACTTGTAAATAAAGGGAATTCAGTGATAATAATCGAGCACAATATGGATGTTATTAAGATAGCTGATTATATCGTAGATTTAGGTCCTGAAGGTGGAAGAAACGGTGGTGAAATAATTTTTCAAGGATACATAGATAAATTTTTAAAGTGTAAAACTAGTCTTACCGCCAATTTCCTAAAAAAAGAACTAACTTAGAGGTATATATGAATGAAAGAAGAGATAAAAAATGGAATGAAACTAAAACAAATGATTCATGGTCTATATTTAAAATCATGGGTGAATTTGTTGAAGGTTATGAAAAATTAAGTGCAATTGGTCCATGTATTTCAATTTTTGGTTCTGCTAGAACAAAACCCGAAGAAAAATATTACAAATTAGCAAAGGACATTTCTCAGGCAATTGTTGAACGTGGTTATGGAGTAATAACTGGTGGTGGCCCAGGAATAATGGAGGCTGCTAATAAAGGTGCAAATATTGCAAAGGGAAAATCAGTCGGCTTATGTATAAATTTACCTTTTGAGGATACAAATAATAAATTTATTGATAAGGATAAAATGTTAAATTTTGACTATTTCTTTGTTAGAAAAGTAATGTTTGTCAAATATGCCCAAGGATTTGTAGTAATGCCTGGAGGTTTTGGAACCTTAGATGAACTTTTTGAAGCAATTACTTTAATTCAAACCTATAAAGCTGAAAAATTTCCAATAATTTTAGTTGGAACCGATTTTTGGGAAGGTATGGTTGATTGGATAAAACAAGCCTTACTTGAAAAAAATAATAATATTAGTGAATCTGATTTAGATTTGTTCCAAACTGCTGATACAAAGGAAGAAGTAATAGAAATTTTAGAAGAATTTCACAAAAATTATATTTTTACCCCCAATTTTTAATTTACAGGTTACATTACAGTAATTAGACTTAAAAAGTAAAAGAAAATTGCATATGCATAGATGATTGAGTAAATTTGCAGTCTGCTACGCAATCGATTTATGCACTCTAAAAACAAGAAAAATTCAATCTCTTTTGATCAATTTAAAGAAGAAATTTTAAATGATTACAGAGTCGCTTTCACAAGTCGAGAATGCAGTATTATAGGAAGAAGAGAAGTTCTTACTGGAAAAGCTAGTTTTGGGATCTTCGGGGATGGTAAAGAACTTCCTCAAATAGCAATGGCAAAATTTTTCAAAAAAGGAGATTTCAGGTCTGGATATTATAGAGACCAAACTTTTATGTTATCTCTAGACGAAGTAACACCTAAACAGTTTTTTGCTGGCCTATATGCTCACACAGACATCAAACATGATCCAATGAGTGCCGGTAGACAAATGGGTAGCTCGTTTACTACACATAGTTTGGATAAGAATTATGATTGGAAAGATCTTACAAAGCAATATAATTCAAGCGCTGACTTGTCCCCTACAGGAAGCCAAATGCCTAGGCTTCTAGGCCTTGCACAGGCTTCAAAAATTTATAAGAATTTAAAAATATCCAATTCTGAAAAATTTACCAATCAAGGAGATGAAATTGCTTGGGGTACAATTGGAGATGCTGCAACAAGTGAAGGTCATTTTTTTGAAAGTGTTAATGCTGCTGGAGTTATGCAAATTCCAATGATTATAAGTGTATGGGATGATAATTATGGGATTTCAGTTCCATCAGAATATCAAACAACAAAAGGAGATATTTCAGAGGTTTTAAAAGGTTTCAAAAAAGAAAAAAATTCAAATGGTTTTGAAATTTTTAAAGTTAAAGGCTGGGATTATGTTGAACTTATGAAAACTTATGAAATCGCTGAACAAATTTGCAGAACTAAACACACTCCAGTAATAATTCATGTACATGAACTCACTCAGCCTTTAGGACATTCTACATCTGGTTCACATGAAAGATATAAATCAGAAAAAAGATTACAATGGGAAAAAGATTTTGATTGTATCAAGAAAATGCGTGAATGGATATTAGAAAATAATATTGTTTCCTCAAAAGAGCTTGACAAAATTGAAGAAGATTCTAAAAAATTTGTAAGTGAGTCTAAGCTATCAGCAAAAAAAGATTCTATAAACGAAACAATTGATAATAGAAATAATATCACTACTCTGATTAGTAGTAGCATAAAATCTAATAATGATAATATTAAAAGTATTTTAAATGAACTAAATAGTCTGAAAGAGCCTAGCAAAAGAGACTTGTTTTCATCAGTTAATAAAATACTAAGAGAACTAATGCTTGAAAAAAACTCTAGTGTAGATTTAATTAGAGATTGGTTGAAAAAATTACGTTCTAAGACTCAATATGATTACAGTTCTCATCTCTACAGTGAATCACCCTATAATCCGTCAAATATTCCTCTTACAGATGCAGTTTATGATAATGATTCAAAATCTGTGGATGGTAGAATTATCTTAAGAGAAAATTTTAGAAAAATTTTAGAAAAAAACGACAATGTTGTAATATTTGGACAAGATGCAGGTAAAATAGGCGGTGTAAATCAGGGACTTGAGGGACTTCAAGAATTATTTGGCGAAATAAGAATTTTTGACACTGGCATCAGAGAAGCAACTATTATAGGTCAAGGAATTGGGTTAGCACTAAGAGGTTTAAGACCAATTGCAGAAATTCAATACTTAGATTACTTACTATATGCAATTCAACTTTTAAGTGATGATTTAGCAACTCTACACTATAGAACTAGAGGTAAACAAAAATCTCCTTTAATTGTGAGAACTAGAGGACATAGATTAGAAGGAATTTGGCATGCTGGTTCTCCTATGGGAGGTATGATAAATCTTCTTAGAGGTATCTATTTATTAGTTCCAAGGAATATGACCATTGCTGCAGCTTTTTATAATACACTGTTAAAGGGAGATCAACCAGCAATTGTTGTAGAATGTTTAAATGGCTACAGAACAAAAGAGACCTTGCCAAGTAATTTAGGTGAGTTTACAGTTAAAATTGGTAAGGTTGATAAAATAAGATCAGGAGAAGATATTACAGTAGTTTCATACGGATCAACATTAAAAATAATTGAAAAAGCTTCGATAGAATTATTAAAATTTGATATAAGCTGTGAAATTATTGATTGTCAATCTCTAATACCATTTGACCTTGATAAAGAGATATGTGAAAGTGTCAAAAAAACTAACAGGGTTGTTATCATTGATGAAGATTTTTCAGGTGGAGCTAGTGGTTATATTTTGGATAATCTTATAAACAATCAAAACATATACGACTACTTGGACAGTAAACCACACACTTTATCTGCAAAGGATCACAGAACAGCCTACGGTACAGATGGTGATTATTTCTCAAAACCTTCGGTTGACGATGTATTTGATAAAATTTACTCAATTATGAATGAACTAAACCCTGACAAATTCCCTCTTTAATTAATATTAATAATTCTCACCACCATTTCTTTTAAAAGAAACGAATCTGCCTTTTTTATTCCAACACCCTTAGAATACATATCGTAATCTCTTATTAATGAAATAATCTTTACCACCTCCTTTAAATTATAGTTTGATGATGCTAATTTGTATTCATTTAAAAAATAAGGATTAACACCAAGAATTGAAGCCATTTTTCTGTCTCCCAAGGATTGATTTGAATGAAAAATTAAAAGCTTATTAAAAAAATCAAAGATTGTAGAAATGGTAACTACCAATGGATTTGAACTTGGATTTTCTGTAAAATATTGTGCTATTTGAAATGCTTTATTATAATTTTTTTCTCCTAATGCTTTTCTTAATTCAAAATTGTTGAATTCTTTTGAAATACCTACATATTTCTCAACATCAGCAGGTTCTATTACCTTTTCTTTCTTTTTTATCTCAAATAATTTATCAAGCTCATTAGAAATTTTACTTAGACTATTTCCCAAATGTTCATTAATCAAAATAACAGATTTTCTGTCAATTGAAAATCCAGCTAAAGAAACAGTTTCAGTTATCCAATTCTGAACTTGATTATCATATAATTTTTTTGATTCAAATATCTTAGCATTTTTCTGAAGAACCTTAAAGAAAGATTTTCTTTTATCTATTGATTTGTGCTTATAATTAATTATTAAAATTGTTGAATTAAGAGGTTGTTTAAAATAGTCGATTAAACCATCAAAACTTCTAGATAAATCCTGTGCCTCCTTGATTAAAACAATTTGATATAATGAGTTTAAAGGGTATTTTTTGCAAACCGAGATTATTTGCTCAACAGAAACATCCTTGCCATAAAGTATATTTAGGTTAAACTGCTTCTCTTGTTCAGTAAGTACATTTTCAATGAATAAATTAGTTATATTGTCAATGTAAAACTCCTCCTCACCCATCAAAAGGTATATTGGGGAAAAATTTTTAGTTTTTATATCATTTTTTATTTCGGAAAGAGTACTCAAAATCAAATATCAATGTTAAACTTATCCTTCCCAAATTATGAATTTAGATTAAAAGAAATTAACCAAAAGAGATTTATTTTTGACGAAATAAGAAAAAAATATATTGAACTCACACCCGAAGAATGGGTAAGACAGAATTGCGTTAAGTTTTTAATAAATGACAGGAAATTTAAAAGGAATCTAATATCGATTGAAAAAAGAATTAAACTAAACAACACAGTAAAAAGATTTGACATTTTGGTACATGACAATTACGGAAACTGTAATTTATTAGTTGAGTGTAAAGCTCCGAATGTTAAAATTAATCAAGATAGTTTTGATCAAATACTTCGATATAATCAAGTTATTAATGCCAAATTTTTAATGATTACAAATGGAATAATTAATTATTACTGCAAAATCAATAAATTGCAAAATAAGATTGAATTTTTAAAAAATATTCCAGTATACAGATGAATTTAGGTATTGTCATATTGAATTGGAACGGTATAAAATTGTTGGAAAAATTTATACCACCCTTACTTAAATACACACCAGAACAACATAAGATCTATGTCATAGACAATGGATCTACAGATGATTCTATCGAATTTATCAAAAAACACAAAAGAATAAAAATCATAAAACTTGATTGTAATTACGGTTTTGCTAAGGGTTATAACTTAGGATTAAGAGATGTTAAAGAAGATATTTTATGTCTTCTAAACAACGATGTTGAAGTCACTAAAAATTGGACAAAAAGTATTTTAAAGCAATTTAAAGAAGAGGCAGATACAGCTGTTATTCAGCCCAAATTAAAAAACTATTTCAATAAATATGAATTTGATTACGCCGGTGCTGCAGGCGGATTTTTAGATAAATATGGATATCCATACTGTAATGGAAGAATATATAATAAGATTGAAAAAGATTTTAATCAATATGATAAGCTGTCTGATATATTCTGGGCTTGTGGAGCATGTTTTTTTATCAGAAAAAATATATTTGAGAGTCATAATGGATTTGATGAAAATTTTTGGGCTCATATGGAAGAAATTGATTTATGTTGGAGAATTCAAAACTCAAAATTTAAGATAAGATTTAATCACAACAGTGAAGTTTTTCATGCCAATGCAGCTAGCTTAAAACAAACAAACCCTAAAAAAACTTATTTGAATTTTAGAAATCAATTATTTATGATTACAAAAAATTCAAAAAATAATTTATTTTTTCTGCTAATCGAAAAATTTATTATTGATGCTATAGTATCAATTTATTTGTTGTTTGATAAAGGTTTTAATCATTTTATTGCAATAATTAAAGCATATGTTTCGTTTTACAAACATATTAACCTGTTAATTGGATTTAGAAAAAAAAATAAAAGACACCTAAAGCATTATCAAACAAGGTCAATTATTTTTAAATATTTATTTCACAAAAGGTGAAAAAATTATCTGAAATAAGTTTTCTTTTTGCTAATTTTACTAGATACAACTAACATTAAATATTTTATAATGAAAAAAACACTTTTTTTAAGCTTAATTACATTGTTTGTGATGTCATCATGTGTAAGTAAAAAAGAATATACTTCCCTTGAAAACAGACATAAGAAGACACAAGATCTTTTAAATACTGCAACTATAAAACTAAATGCATGTTTAGAAGAAGTAACAACTTCTGAGACACTTGCAAATGCTTACAAAGAACAACTTTCCGATTTAAAAAGAAGAAATGATCAGCTATTTGTGCAAAGTCAAGATTATCTTGAACTAACTACTAAAGGTGCTGAAAATCTTGAAAGAACTCTTGAAAGTATGAAAGAGAAAGATTTAAAGATTACAAGAATTCAAGATGCACTTAACAGAAAAGACAGTGTAACTTTTGCGCTAGTAACAAGCCTAAAGAAAGAGATTGGTATTAATGATCCTGATATTGAGGTTAATGTTGATAAAGCTGTTGTTTTTATTTCTCTTTCAGATAAACTCTTATTTAAAACAGGGAGTTATGAGGTTTCAGAAAGAGCCAAAGAAATTCTTGGTAAAGTTGCAACAGTAGTTAATGGTAAACCTGATTTTGAATGTATGGTTGAAGGTCATACTGATAGTAGATCTTATGAAAGAGGAGTGTTAATTGATAATTGGGATTTAAGTGTTAAAAGAGCAACTTCAATTGTAAGAGTTCTTGAAGACTTGAATGTAAATTCTGGTAGATTAATCGCTGCTGGTAGAAGTTATTATGATCCTCTAGTTGATAATGATACGCCTGAAAATAGAGCTACAAACAGAAGAACAAGAATAATTATCATGCCTAAAATTGATCAATTTTATGATATGATTGAAAAAGAAATGCAAAATCTATCTAAATAGTTCTATTAAGAATTTAAATATTACAAAAGCCCACATATGTGGGCTTTTTTTATGAAATAACATCAAGCTTTGAAAACCTTAATAGTAGTTTTTTTAAGCCAAATTTTTCAAATTTAATTTCTGCTTTTCTATCACCTCCTTGACCCTCAATGGAAATAACTTTTCCTTTACCAAATCTTTCATGAATAACTATATTTCCAACAATTAATTTATTATCAAATAGATTTGACTTGACGGGCGAAGATTTAAGTTTAACAAAATTTTTAGCAGGTCTACTTTCTGGTTTCTTATATCTGACCCCAATTTTATTAAATTGAGTTTTTTGTGAAAAATCTTTTACTATTGATTTTTGAATCACGTTTTTTTCTAAAAACTCATCATTAATCTCATCAATGAATCTACTTTTTTCAGAATCTACGGGTTTACCCCACCTGTATCTGGAAAGCACGTACGATAAGTATATTTTCTTTTCAGCACGTGTAAGAGCAACATAAAAAAGCCTTCTTTCTTCTTCTAACTCTGTTCTTGAATTTAAATTCATTGCGCTTGGGAATAGATTTTCCTCTAATCCTACTATATAAACATAAGGAAATTCAAGACCCTTAGCTAGATGAATAGTCATAAGCGAAACCTTGTTTTGATCATTGGTTTCATTATCTTGATCTGTTGCTAATGCAACGTCCTGTAAAAATGAAGAAACAGAAATCTCGCTTTTTTCATTATTATCAACAAAATCTTTAATCCCATTTAGAAGCTCTTCAATATTTTGAATTCTATTAATACCTTCTAATGATTCATCATTTTTATATAAATTATAGAGTCCAGATTGCTTTAATACCTCTTTGGTTATATCAAAAACATCCATAGATTCAGATTTATTCTTTAAAGATTCAATCATAATCACAAAATCCATGAGCTTGTTTTTTGTGGAATTATTTAAACTCTGTGAGGATTTTAAATGATGTTTAATAAAATTATAATCTGAAACAGAATTATTTTTAGCTTCGATTGAAAGCTTATTTAAAGTTGTTTGACCTATTCCTCTGGCTGGAAAATTAATAACTCTTTTAAAAGCTTGCTCATCAGCAGGATTTATTAATAATCTTAAATACGCTAATACATCTTTTATTTCTTTTCTTTGATAAAATGAAAGTCCTCCATAAACCCTATATGGAATATTTTTTTTTCGTAGGGCATCTTCAAAAGAACGTGATTGGGCATTAGTCCTGTAAAGAATAGCAAAATCGCTATTTTGCAATTGGCCTTGCATTTTATTTTCAAATATTGAACTTGCAACAAACCTTCCCTCTTCACCGTCTGTTAACAACTTATTTACGCTTATTTTTTCGCCAGACTCATTTTCTGTCCAAACTTTCTTCTCTAGTCTTTTTTGATTGTTTTCAATTAAGCTGTTAGCAGCATTAACAATGTTTTTTGTTGACCTGTAGTTTTGCTCTAGTCTAAAAATTTTCGAATCGGTAAAATCCTTTTGAAAATTTAAAATATTATTAATATTGGCGCCTCTAAAGCTGTAAATACTTTGTGCGTCATCCCCCACAACACATATGTTTTGAAATTTGTCTGAAAGTGCTCTTATAATTAAATATTGTGAATGATTTGTATCTTGATACTCATCAACAAGGATATATTTAAAAATATTCTGATACTTAGATAATGTATCAGGGTAACTATTAAGAAGTTGATTGGTTTTTAAAAGAAGGTCATCAAAATCCATTGCCCCTGCTTTGAAACATCTTTCAACATATTCATTATATATTTGATAGAATTTAGGTCTATTAGAAATTTTGTCAGACAACAACATTTCATCATCATTCAAATAATCATTAGGAGTAATGAAGTTATTTTTCATTGACGATATTCTTGAAAAAATTGATTTATACTTATACTGATCTTTATCTAAATTTAACTCCTTAATTATCCTTGAAACAAGCTTTTGAGAATCATCTGAGTCATAAATTGTGAAATTTGAAGTATAACCAATTTTATGGGCTTCAATTCTTAAAATTCTTGCAAAAACTGAATGAAAAGTTCCCATCCAAAGGTTTTTTGCTTCATCTCCGACAATTGTTGCTATTCTTTCTTTCATTTCCTTTGCAGCTTTGTTTGTGAAGGTTAGTGCAAGAATATTAAACGGATCAACGCCTTCAGTCATAAGATAAGCAATTTTGTATGTCAAAACCCTAGTCTTTCCAGATCCAGCACCAGCGATTACAATCATGGGGCCATTCATTTGAAGTGTCGATTCTAATTGTGAATTATTTAGGTTATTTAAAAAATCTTTCAATGGAATAATTTGTTGTTAAATTTAATATAGTTTAGGAGATCTATGAATATTAATTTAGTTAGTTATAAACAAAAATCGGTAAACAAAAAAGATTAAATTTAAGATAATGAATAATGATATCTTAAATACCCCAATTGAATTTTTAAAAGGAGTTGGTCCAAATAGAGCAAAACTTATTAAGAATGAGCTTAAAATTTCAAATTTCAAAGATTTACTTTTTCAATTTCCATATCGATATGTAGATAAAACAAAATATCACAAAATATCAGAGATTAATTCTAACAACTCAGAAATACAATTAATTGGTGAAATTAAAGATCTAAAAGAAGTCGGGATTGGGTCAAAAAAAAGATTAGTTGCTGATTTTAGGGATAATACAGGCATTATACAATTGGTGTGGTTTAAAACCAACAAATGGCTAATAGAGTCCATTAAATTAAATAAAACATATATTGTTTTTGGAAAAATTAATGATTTTAAAGGAAACCTTTCAATACCTCACCCAGAGCTTGAAATATATAATGAAATCAATCTAAAAAAAAGGATGAGCTTATTTGCGGTTTATCCTTCTACAGAAAATCTTAACAAAAAAGGGATCACAAACAAAGTATTTTCAAAATTAATAGAAGAAGTATTAATTAATGTGAATAAACGTATAACTGAGAATTTACCAAAATACATTATAGATAAGTATAAATTAATGGGTAGAAGAGAATCAATCATATGTATTCACAAACCAAGATCTTCAAAAGAATTAGAATTTGCTGTTAACAGATTAAAATTTGAAGAAATTTTTTATTTACAGATTAGATTAATAAAAAAGAATATTTTAAGAAAAGAAAAAATTAAAGGTTATCCTTTTAATATGATTGGAGATAAATTTGAAAAGTTTTATGATGAACAGTTAAGTTTTGATTTAACCAGCGCACAAAAAAGAGTTTTAAAAGAAATCAGAAAAGACTTAGGGAGTGGTGCTCAAATGAACAGACTACTTCAAGGTGATGTAGGATCAGGTAAAACAATTGTCGCTTTCATGTCAGCATTAATTGCTATCGGAAATGGCTTTCAAGCATGTATAATGACTCCAACTGAAATTTTGTCATATCAACATTATAACAAATTTAAAAATATGTGTAAAGCATTGAAAATCAATGTTAAAGTTCTGACTGGATCAAGTAAAGCTTCATATAAAAAAGAGATTAAAGAAAGATTAAAAGAAGGTAAAATAGACTTGCTTATAGGAACTCATTCTTTAATTTATGACACTGTTGAATTTAAAAATTTAGGATTAGCTGTTATCGATGAACAACATAAATTCGGAGTAGCTCAAAGAAGTAGATTATGGCACAAAAACAATCTACCTCCACACATACTAATCATGAGCGCCACCCCAATTCCAAGAACTCTAGCCATGTCTGTTTATGGCGACCTAGACATGTCAATAATCGATGAATTACCTCCAGGTCGTAAATTCATTAAAACAATTCATCAAACTCATAATAAGAGGTTAAAATTAATTGATTTTTTAAAAAATGAAATAAAAAAAGGAAGACAAGCTTACGTTGTATACCCCTTAATTAAAGAGAGTGAAAAATTAGATTTTAAAGATCTTTTGGATGGTTATGAAACTTTCTCAAGAGATTTCCCTATGCCAGAATACCAAATCTCAATTGTTCATGGAAAGATGAGTAATGAGGATAAAGACTATGAGATGCAAAGATTTATAGAGAATAAAACTCAAATATTGGTTTCAACAACAGTAATCGAAGTAGGTGTTGATGTTCCAAATGCGACGGTAATGATTATAGAAAGTGCTGAAAGATTTGGGCTGTCTCAACTTCATCAACTTAGAGGAAGGGTTGGAAGAGGAAAACATCAAAGCTTTTGTTTTCTAATTACTGGTGTTAAAAAAACTAAGGAAAGTAAAATTAGAATGGAGACAATGGTAAATACAAACGATGGATTTATTATTGCAGAAAAAGACCTAGAACTGAGAGGTCCTGGAAATATTATGGGAACACAACAAAGCGGAGATATGCCTTTGAGAGTAACTAATCTTATTTCTGACACTAAATTAATTATGAAAATTAGAAAATTAGTAGAAAAAATCCTCTCTAAAGATCCTAATCTTGAAAACACTAACAATTCATTAATACTCAGGACACTAAATAAAATTATTCAAAAAAAAGATATTTGGGAGTATATAAGCTAATGAAATTAAACTATGTTTTCTTTACTCAACATTATATTAAAACTTTTGATTTCATTAGATTAATAGTATTCTTATATTTGCTACTAATTGAAATAAATTTTGATGAAAATTTCCTACAACTGGCTTAAAGAATACTTAGAATTTAACGAAAATCACGAATCAATTGGAGATAAATTAACTTCTCTAGGTCTAGAAGTTGAGGGAATTACCAAGTTTGAATCTATCCCTGGTGGACTAAATGGAGTTGTTGTTGGGAAAACTAAATCAATAAAAAAACACCCAAATGCTGACAGACTTAACATAACTACTGTCGATGTAGGAGGAGATGAACTTCTTCAAATAGTTTGTGGAGCCCCTAATGTTGATAAAAATCAAACTGTTGCAGTTGCAACTGTAGGCACCACACTTTTCCCTAATAATGAGAAACTCAAAATAAAAAAGAGTAAGATTCGAGGAGAAATAAGCAACGGTATGATTTGTGGCCAAGACGAGCTTAACCTTGGGGAATATGATGATGGGATTATGATTCTTGATGATAAATATGAAGCTGGCTCTCCTCTATCAGAAATTTTTAATGTTGAAACCGACTGGATTTTTGAAATTGGCCTTACTCCAAACAGAGCTGATGCTATGAGCCATTTTGGTGTTGCAAGAGATCTTAGAGCAAAACTTATTCACGAAGGAAATAATTTAGAGCTTAAAACACCATCTGTTAGCAATTTTGCTATAGATAAAAGAACAAAAAAAATAAAAATTAATGTTGAAGATATAATTTCAACCCCTAGATACTGTGGAATAGTAATGGAGAATATTACTGTTAAAGAATCTCCAAAATGGCTTCAAAATAAAATTATTTCCATTGGATTATCTCCTATCAATAATATTGTTGATATAACGAACTATGTTATGCATGACATTGGCCAGCCTCTTCATGCATTCGATTATGATAAAATTGAAGGTCAAACAATAAACGTAAAGAAATATCAAAAAGAAATAAAGTTTAAAACACTAGATGACATTGAAAGACTTATTAATTCAAACGATTTAACAATTTCTGATTCAAAAAAACCTTTATGTTTAGCAGGAATATTTGGTGGAATTGATTCAGGAATTTCAGAAAAAACAAGCACTATATTTATTGAAAGCGCATTTTTTGATCCTGTAACTGTAAGAAAGAGTGCAAAACATCATAATTTAAGCACAGATTCATCCTACAGGTTTGAACGAGGAATAGACCCAAATACAACAAAATATGCTCTAAAAAGAGCTGTTTTGATGATTAAAGAGATTTGTACTGGGTCGATTGTATCCAGTGATTTAATTGATCTTTATCCAAAACCTTTTGAAGACACTCAAATAATATTGGGTTTTGAAAAAATTGAAAAAACAATTGGCCAAAAAATTGAAAAAGAAGTCGTTAAGAACATTATCAGTTCACTTGACATTAAGATCAATAGCATTACCGAATCCAACCTTGGATTATCTATACCAAACTACAGAAATGATGTGAAAAGAGAAGCTGATGTGATTGAAGAAATTTTAAGAATATTCGGATATGATAATATTAATTCATCTGTTAAGATAAATCAATCTATAATTCTTGAAAAAAATAACCATAAGAATAAACTGATAGATTTAATATCTAACCATCTAGTCTCTTTAGGTTTTTACGAGATAATGACCAACTCCTTAATTTCTGACAAAAAAAATAGTCTCAATAAAAACACTAAAGGATTAAAAAATGTTGATATACTAAATTACTCAAGTATTGACCAGTCACAACTTCGAAGTTCTATGATTTTTTCAGGGTTAGATGTTTTAAAATATAATATTAACCGGAAAAAAAATAATTTAAAATTATTTGAAGTTGGTAAAGAATATCACAAAAGTGATGATGGGAAATATGTTGAAATCGAAAAACTTGCATTATTTATTTGCGGATTCAAAAATGACAATCACTGGAATACGCTTGAAAAAAAATCTGACTACTTCTTTTTAAAAGGAATTATTAAATCAATAACTGACAGGTTAGGTTTTAGCAATGTCAAATCAAAACCAATAACATCTGACAATATTTCTGATGGAGAGACAATCTTTTATAATAAATCTGAGATCTTGAGTTTTGGGTTAATCAGTAAAGATGTTTGCGAATACTTTGACATAAACGAAAAAGTTTTATATGCTGAAATAGACGTGAAAACAGTTTTAGATAAATATTCAATTAAACCTGTTCAATTCAAGAGTATATCAAAATTCCCAGAAGTAACTAGAGATTTATCAATTTTAATTGACGATGATTTAAATTTTGATAAGATTTATAAAACCACCAAACAAATAGATCAAAATCTGATTAAAGATGTTTCTTTGTTTGACGTTTTTGAGGGTAAAAATTTACCTAAGAATAAAAAAAGTTATGGGATATCCTTCAAATTACAAGACAACAAAAAAACACTGTCTGAAAATGAAATCGAGGAAGTTATGGGTAAAATAATAAGTCGATTAAAGAAAGAGTTCAATGCTGAACTAAGGTAAGTTAATACATATTACTTCTTAACTCCTTTATTTTATCATCATTCATGTATTCATCAAATTTCATATACCTATCTATGATTCCATTTGGAGTTAATTCAATAATTCTGTTAGCAATTGTTTGAGCAAATTGATGATCATGAGTTGAAAACAGTACAGTACCCTTAAATTTATTTAGCGAATTATTAAATGCCGTTATGCTTTCTAAATCAAGATGGTTTGTTGGCTCGTCCAAGATTAAAACATTTCCTTTTTTCATCATCATTCTAGAAAGCATACACCTAACTTTTTCTCCACCCGAAAGAACCGTACACTTCTTTAAAGCCTCTTCACCTGAAAAAATCATTTTCCCCAAAAACCCTCTGAGATACACCTCTTCACGTTCCTCTTCAGTTTTTGCCCAATTTCTTAACCAATCCACTAAAGAAATATTTTTATTAAAAAATTCACTGTTATCTAGAGGTAAATATGAATGATTAGTAGTAATACCCCATTTAAAGCTTCCAGAATCTGAATCTAGATTATCTGTAATTATTTGGTAAAAACTAGTAGTAGCCCTTGAATCCTTGGAGTAAAGCAAAACTTTATCACCCCTAACTAAATTTAAATCTATCTTACTAAACAAAAGTTCATCCTCTATTGACTTGGATAGATTTTCAATATTTAAAATTTGATCACCTGCTTCTCTTTCCCTTTCAAAAATAATCGCAGGGTACCTTCTACTAGAAGGTTTTATCTCATGAATATTTAACTTATCAATCATTTTTTTTCTACTTGTTGCTTGTTTGCTTTTTGCAACATTAGCGCTGAATCGGGCTATGAATTCTTCTAACTCTTTCTTCTTTTCTTCGGCCTTCTTATTTTGTTGAGCTCTTTGTCTAGCTGCCAACTGAGAAGATTCATACCAGAAGGTATAATTACCTGAATAATGATTGATTTTACCAAAATCTATATCTGAAATATGTGTACAAACAGAATCTAAAAAATGTCTATCATGTGAAACAACAATAATGCAATTATCAAAATTTGCCAAATAATCCTCTAACCATGAAATTGTTTCATAATCAAGATCATTAGTAGGTTCATCCATGACTAGCACATCAGGATTTCCAAATAAAGATTTTGCCAATAAAACCCTAACCTTTAGCTTAGGATCTACATCACTCATTTTTGATTGATGTAAAGATTCTTTAATACCCAAATTTGACAGCAAAGAAGCTGCATTACTTTCAGCATTCCACCCATCCATTTCTTCAAATTTAACCTGAAGCGAACCAATTTTTTCAGCATTTTCGTCAGAATAGTTTTCATAAAGAGAATCTATTTCTTTCTTAATTTCATATAATGAAAGGTCGCCCATAATAACAGTTTCTAAAACAGTATTATCATCAAAAATTCTATGATCCTGTTCTAGAACTGACATTCTTTTACCAGACTCAAGATGTACATGACCTGAAGTAGGATCAATTTTACCGCTTATTATTTTTAGAAATGTTGATTTACCTGCACCATTAGCCCCAATGATACCATAACAGTTTCCATTATTAAAGGAAGTGTTTACATTATCAAACAAGACTCTTTTTCCAAACTGAATTGATAAATTAGATACTGAAAGCATTATAAATTTTTATTTGCCGCAAAAATAGAAATTAATTCCCTTTTTTATGATCTTTTAAAAATTTATCTAGTCCAATGTCTGTTAATGGATGTTTGAGTAACCCTGAAATTGAAGAAAGTGGTGAAGTAATGACATCAGCACCAATTTTAGCACAATCAATTATATGCATAGTATGTCTAATTGAAGCAGCTAAAATCTGAGTTTCAAAGTTATAATTATCATATATATCTCTGATCTCAGAAATTAAATTAAGACCATCTGTTGAAATATCATCCAACCTTCCAAGAAAGGGAGATACATATGTTGCCCCAGCTTTAGCAGCTAATAATGCCTGACCGGCAGAGAAAACTAAAGTTACATTGGTTTTTATTCCTTTGTTAGAAAAATATTTTGCAGCTTTTACTCCATCTTTTATCATAGGAAGCTTTACAACTATCTGATTATGCAATGAAGCTAGCTCCTCACCTTCTTTAATCATACCTTCAAAATCTGTTGCTATTACTTCTGCTGAAACATCACCATCAACAATATCACATATATCTTTATAATGCTGCAGTATGTTATTTCTGCCTGTAATACCTTCTTTTGCCATTAAAGATGGATTAGTTGTAACTCCGTCTAAAATACCTAAATCTTGTGCTTCTTTGATCTGCTCTAAATTAGCTGTGTCAATAAAAAATTTCATAAAAGTAGTTTGGTCAAATTTACAATAAAAAAAAACGTATAATGATCACAAATTAAAAAAGTTTTAAAACCAAAAATTCAAAGAATTTTTGAGGTAAAATAAATTTTAAAACTATTCCAAATCTTTCTAAAAATGATCCAGATATATACTTTTTTCTTGGATTTTTTAAACGAATGATTTTATCAACTAATTTTGCAACTTTTATAGGGTCTGCTCCTTTTGTTATATTTTCATTCATTTTCTTCAATGATGAGTCATATTTGAGCTCATAGGGTGAACCCTCAATCACAGGTGAATGAAACCTGCCTTTGGATATATTTGTTAAATAATCCCCAGGTGCTATACAAACAACATTAACATTAAAGTCTTTTGTCTCCATATTTAAAGTTTCTGAAATAATATCTAATGATGATTTTCCTGCGCTATAGATAGACCTAAATGGGGTTCCAATGTGACCAGCTATAGAAGTAATATTTATTATCAATCCGGCGTTATTTTTTCTCATATTGGGTAAAACCTTCTTGATTAAATTGATTGGACCGTACAGATTTGTTTTAAAATGTTTTTCAATTTCTGAATTTGGAGTCTCTTCCAATGGGCCAGTTATACCAACACCTGCATTATTTATTAAAACATCAATCCTTCCTTGATCTTTAATAATTTTTTCTACACAATCATTTATTGATTGTTCAGAAGTAACATCTAATTCAACTGGAAGAAAGGGAGTGTTTTCTAACTTGTTCAAATTTCTAGATGAACCATAAACTATATAATCGTTTTTTTCACTTAAATAGGTAGCAATAGCCCTACCTATACCTGATGATCCACCTGTTATTAAAATTACTTTTGACATATTGATACAAAAATGGCAAGCTATCTACATCACACTGCTACAACCGAATACCTTTGCTGTGTTCCCACCCTGGAGGATTAATCAGGAGCTAGTTGTGTAGGACTTGC
>Ga0208127_1000600_pt1 | contig 18461 bp, 11 predicted proteins | sample ETNtaG_6_FD_185751 | JGI IMG/M metagenome (GOLD analysis project Ga0208127, IMG submission 185751) | Marine microbial and viral communities from oxygen minimum zone, Eastern Pacific Ocean - ETNP201306SV45 (SPAdes) (version 2) | ecosystem: Environmental > Aquatic > Marine > Oceanic ... | reverse complement strand
TGAAACATCATTGCGACTGAAGTTGCGATCCTAGCTGCTGTTTGTCCTACTAAGTTAATAATACCAGCCGCTATATCTTCTTTTGAATACTCTTTATCTACTTTAGATATTTTTCCAAAGTTAACAGCCGTAGTCGTTGACGGAAGTTGTCCTATAGGCCCTGAAACAACGTCTTCTAGTATTAAATCTACAAAACTTTCATTACCTTTCTCAGCTAAAGCAGCAATTTCAATTGGATCACTTGTACCTAGTAGAAGTTTACTTAAGCCTAAAACTGTACCTCCTCCCACGCCTGTCCCAGAGCAATGTGTAAAAATACCTTTATGAGAATGTATGCAGGCAGTTCCTGAACCAGCGCTAACTATTATTGTTGATTCATTATTATTTATCCCTGCTAAACTCATTGAGCCTTCCCCTATTGCCTCAATTTCATTAACGTGGATTATTGTGGTGTTATCAATTTTATCTCCTAATTCCAAATGTCTTCCTCCAGTAACAGCTAGAAAGCCTTCATTTGTATCAAAATCTATATCTGGAAAGATTTGTCGGACACGATCATGATCTAAATGGGCAGAGCTTAGATCCATCTTATGAATTAATTCTTTGTCTTTTCTTCTGAGTGTATCTGTAACAGTTATGCCGAAATCAGCAGATATATTCATAGAGCGTTTGATTAAAATTGAGTTAGTATTAAGCTAATATTATAAATGGTTATAAGACGGGATTGTAAATGGATATAAGACAGATAGTTATGGTTTCTAAATTGAGAGATCCTATTATTAAAGATCTTTGTGAGCTCTTTGAATTTGAAGTTGCTTTCAATGATCCTGGTGTTGGACATTTTGGACTTGAGAATGCAGTAATACCGTTAGGTAGAGATTTTTTAGAAGTTGTTAGCCCTGTTCAAGAAAATACTACAGCTGGTAGATTTATAGAAAAGAGAAATGGTGACGGTGGCTATATGATAATAATTCAGGTAGATGAATTTGAAACATCCAAGACTTTAGTTTCTAAAAAAGGCATAGACATCGTTTGGGAAACTGATCTGCCAGAAGCTAAAGCTATTCATCTTCACCCTAAACAAACAGGAGGAGCAATATTATCATTGGATTGGATGAATCCAAGAGAGAGTTGGAAATGGGCTGGACCAGACTGGGAAGATCATATAGCAGGGCCTATATCAGGTGTGGATGGTGTAGAGATACAATCTGATAATCCTCAAGATATGTTTGATACATGGTCAGAAGTTCTAGGTAATCCAAAGCAAAATAAAGACGAAAAAATATTATATCTCGACAATACTTGGTTGAAATTTATCTCAGATTTGGATGGAAGAGGATCAGGCGTTTCTGCCTTTAGTTTAAAATGTAATGAAGTTGAGAGAATAAAGCAAAAAGCAGAGGACCTTAAAATTATCCATAACGATACCATCTACTTAGGAGGCATGAAGTTTTATTTAGTATGAAAACAATCATTCTTTCATTATTTATAGTTGTCTTAGCTTCCTGTGGGGGTGGAGGAGGAGGTAGCTCAAGTTCTCCTACCATTCCTGAAACAACAAGCTCTAGCGGGGCCACATCATCTTCAAGTACTACATCAACTGGGTCTTCAGCTTCAACATCAAACACAACATCAAATACAACATCAACTAGTACTAACAATTCTTACAATCCTAACCTACCAACTTCAGGGGCAATCTCCCTATCTGGAGTTTTTGAAACGGACAAATTGACTTACGAAGAGTCGCCTGAGTTTGCGGATCAGTATGGGCTGGATCTTATTAATGCCTCTTCTGCCTATGCGAGAGGGGCCACTGGCAGAGGAGCAATAATTGGAATAATGGATTCAGGGGTTGATACCTCTCATCAGGAATTAAATGGTTATAATAAACTCCTCTCGGAGAGCTACTTAGTCTACCAAGATAGATCTCCAACTACAGATGAGAAACGCCATGGTTCTCATGTTGCTGGAATAGCTTTAGGTGAAAGAGATGGTACTGGAATTCATGGAGTGGCATTTGATGCTCAACTCTTCTTTATTTCAATTGAACTCGGAACCGCTGGAGATACATACGAACCTGCAACAATAGATTCAACCGTTGACTATACTGGAATAGATAATAGCTGGTCTCAGCTAGAAGCTGAATTTGTTGATAAAAATGTGACTGTTGTAAATGGTAGTTTTGGTTATCAGGGCAATATAAATGATTATACAGAAGAAAATTTACGAACAGCTTTCCCTAAAACAATAAACGTCTTAGCACAACCGGATAAAGCAGATGAGGACAAAACAATATTTGTATGGGCTGCTGGCAATGGTGGTGGATATGCAGATCAGGGAGTAGATTATTCAAGTCCTGAGGTGTTTGGAGGTTTAGCCTATCTTTTACCTGAATTAAGGGGAAATACAGCTGCAGTTGTTTCCGTCGATGAAGATGGTTCTATAAGTAGTTTTTCAAACAGATGCGGAGTAGCAAAAGATTATTGCCTAGCAGCTCCTGGAAGATCAATATTAAGTGTTTATGCTCAAGATGCACCAGTCACTGACTCTTATGGAAGGGCTAGTGGAACTTCGATGGCCGCTCCTCATGTATCAGGGGGCATAGCACTCCTCGCTGATTATTTTGAAGGTCAGCTTGGAAATACAGAAATTCTTCAACGTATTTTTTCAACTGCAAATAAATCAGGTAAATATGCTGATTCTGATATTTACGGGCAGGGTTTAATGGATCTGGATGCAGCAACTAAACCAGTTGGAACGGCAATGATAGCTACTGGCGGGTCAAGTCTTTCAAACTTAACTTTAAAGGAAGAGGGTAGTTATATTGGAATTGTAGGCCCAGCTTTTGGGAATTCAATATCCAAGAATTTAAGCGAAATATCTTATGTTGTATTCGATGAACTTGGAGCTCCGTTTAAGCGTTCCTTAGATCAAAGAATACTAAATAATATACCCAATATAAGATGGATTACCGATTTTCAGCTTAATCCAAATAGACAAGTAAATCAGCATTCAATCCAGACGGATAACGGCGGAAATATTAGATTAGGGATTAATAATAATTTATCCAACATACCTGAATCTACTAGACTATGGGCTGACACAAAAAACACTTTAGAATATATATCTATTGAACAACGCGTAACAAAAAATAGTAAATTATTTTTTGGAAATGGTACGAGCCCAAACATTTATCTAGCTACCAATAAAGGAATTAGTTATAGAGGCATACCTTTTCTTGATTTTTCTTCAAACGGGTCATTCGTAGGTATGGATATCTCTTTACCATTGAAAAAATCTTTACTCTTTTCCTTCTTTCAAGGATCCCATCAAGATAGCAATAGGTTTATTAGCTCTTTAGAAGACAGCAAAGGTCTTGTATTGGAATTGAAAGATAATAACGGCGAATCTGCTATCTCTTACCAGGTTGGAATGACACTGGATAATTCAAATTTATTAGGTATCTCTTCTGTAGGCGGATTCGGAAGGCCTGACAATTCTATAACTTCATTTATGGGAGTGGAAACGGTAACAAGAACTGAAGAAGTTATCTTAAGAAGTTCAATTCATATAGGTCAAACTCAATCAGACTTTAATCAATTAGGACTAATAGATAATATTGAAGACACTTACTTTTCTTCATTTGATTTGGGGCTTTACAAAGAAAATGTCTTCATGCTCAACGACTCTTTGGGAATACAGCTATACCAACCTTTAAGATCTGAATATGCAAGAATGGATTTCAATGTCCCGATTGGAAGAACCAAAAACAAACAAATCCTATTTGAAGAACTAAACATAGATCTAACTCCATCTGGCAGACAGATTAATTCCCAATTAGTTTATGCAACTAGATTAGACAACTTTACCTTCTTTGGTAAGTTAGGAGTCGTATCTAATGAGTTTCACCACAGCGAAAACGGTGTGAAACCTTATTTTCAGATAGATTTGGAGTTTGGTTTAGAATAAACCTTGAGCTGTATGAGCAGCTAATTCTTTTTCTGATTGTTGATCTATTTCCTTTGATGACTCGAGCGGTTTATTCAGCTCTGCCCAATCTATTTCGAATTCACTTTCTGCATCCATATAAGAAGTTAAGTTAAGCTTTTCGTATAGGGGTAGCACTTTATCTGTGAGCAGACCTATCCTTTTTAAATTAGGCATCACCCTACTGAACAGCAGATTAGTAAACATATCTTGAGTATCGTTATTAACCAGCATTTCTCTGATCTCTTCCTCGCTTATGTTGAACCATCGTGCAGGTAATTCTGTATTTATGATTCTGTCTCTCATAACAACACAAGCCTCGTAGGCAAACATTGCTCTATCTTCAACTTCTTCTTCAGAAAGTGTTGTTAAAAATTCTTCTAAGTAGTTAACACCAAAGGTGACGTGCCTAGCTTCATCTCTTATTACATAATGAACTAATTGTCTCAACAAAGCACAATTAGAAGTTTCTTTTGTCGTTTGAAAAGCTGCCAATGCTAGCCCTTCAATAATTATCTGCATCCCTATAAATTTCAAGTCCCATCTTGGGTCAGAGAGAATTTTATCTATCAAGGATTTGAGGTTTTTATTGATAGGATATTCAACTCCTGAAACTTCTTTAAGATATCTAGCGAAAACTTCTACATGTCTTGCTTCATCAAAGGTCTGAGAAGCAGCATAAAGTTTGGCTTGGTAAGTTGGAGCACACGAGACAAGTTGAGAGGCAACTAATAGAGCTCCTTGTTCTCCGTGGAGAAATTGGCTTAAAGACCAGGCCGTATCATGCCACATGTACTCTAACCTTTCTTCTTCCGGTAAAGCAGCAAGAGGACCTTCCATTCTAGCAAGTAATTCAGCTTTAACTGGCGCTTGACCTCTTTTAATACCTTTAGACCAATCAAGATCAATCGAACCATCCCAATTAAGCTTTTTACCAAGCTCATAAAGCTTCTTGATACGAGTATCAGCATCAGTATAGTCCCAATTGTAATGTCCGATTAGTGGGGTATTAAATATCTCGACTACATCCTCAATATTTTCTTCACTGAAACCTTCTGGTAGGTCGAACTCTCTTGGATCGACAGGGGGATTGTCTACAACGGTTATTTTCATTTTCTTACGCTGTTTTTGACGAGTAATCAAGTGGCTGAGAAAGCTCATCCCAGTCGATATTTCCATGATCTTCAAGGTCTTGGAATTGGAGAATATCCATTTCTTCGTATTTTTCTTGAGTTTTTTCAGTCAGGAGACCAATTCTTTTAAGGTTTGGCATTATTTTCGCAAATAGAAGATTATTAAATAATCTCGCATTTTCAGATTGGTTAAGTACTTCTTGAGCCTCTTCTACATTCCATCCATAGTGCTTCATGACATTGTCCGAACCAAATCTATTTCTCATAACAACACATGCTTCATAAGCAAATTCTGCTCTTTCTTCCTTCTCTTTATCAGATAGTGTGGCTACAAATTCTTCTAAGTAGTTAACACCAAAGGTTACATGCCTAGCTTCGTCTCTAATCACTAGATAAAAAATATCTTTCAATAGAGGATCCATTGCCGCAGCTCTTTGTCTTTCAAAAGCAGCCAGTGCAAGTCCTTCAATAATTATCTGCATACCTATAAATTTTAAGTCCCATCTAGGATCAGATAGAATTTTATCGAGTAAAGCTTTGAGACCTGGCATGACTGGATAATTCCAGCCAATTCTTTCTTGAAGGTACTTATTGAACACCTCAACGTGTCTGGCTTCATCAAAAGTTTGCGAAGCAGCATATAACTTAGCGTTGTAGGTTGGTGCACAAGATACTAACTGGGACGCTACTAATAAAGCTCCTTGCTCCCCATGAACTATTTGACTTAAACCACTAGCTAGAAGATGCCAAGAACATTCTATTTTTTTCTCCTCTGAGAGATCATCATAAGGCTTAAACCCAGATAATTGTTGTATTTCTGGATTAGTTGCCCAATCCTGCAAAGAGTAATGTTCTTGCGACCAATCAAGGTCTAATGTCGCATTCCAATTAAGCTTTTTACCCAATTCATATAATTTTTTTAACCTATTGTCAGCGTGAGTGTAGTCCCAATTATAAGAACCCGTTAGAGGAGTTTGAAATATCTCAACTATATCTTCAATATCCTGTGGCTGAAGCTTACTTTCCAAATCATCTTTATCAAAATACTGCAATCCTGGAGGGCAATTATCTACTTGTGTAATTTTCATGTTTTAATCCTTTATGTACCTTTTATTCTACAACAAAATTTAGAAATCTTCCTTTTTTTAGTCTACTTTAAATAGATCTGTCAGCTGCTCGAGCATTGCGCCACCTAACTCTTCTGCTCTATGAATAGTCACAGCATTTTTATAATAACGCGTTACATCATGACCTATGCCTATGGCTATGAGATTAATATCTGACTTTGTTTCTATTGAATGTATTACTTGTCTTAAATGTAAGTCCAAGAAATTAGTCGGATTTGTTGACAAAGTACTGTCGTCTACAGGAGCTCCATCAGAAATTACCATCAGAATTTTCCTCTGTTCCTGTCTTCTGACAAGCCTATCATGAGCCCAAATCAGAGCTTCTCCATCAACATTCTCTTTCAATAGTCCTTCTCTTAACATAAGGCCAAAGTTTTTTTGTCCTCTTCTCCATGGCATGTCAGCAGATTTGAATATGATGTGTCTAATATCATTAAGTCTTCCCGGATTTTCAGGTTTGCCATCTTCCATCCACATTTTTCGACTTTCTCCACCCTTCCATTGTTTAGTAGTAAAACCAAGAACTTCAGTTTTTACATTACAACGTTCAAGAGTAGTACTTATTATGTCAGCGCATATAGCTGCAACTGTCATAGATCTTCCTCTCATGGAACCTGAACTATCTACTAAAATTGAGACGCTTGTATCTCTAAATTCTGTATCTTTTTCTATCTTGTAAGTAAGAGGGGTAAGTGGGTCGGTAATAATCTTATGTAATCTAGCAGAATCTAACATTCCTTCTTCTTTATTGAATTCCCAGGATCTATTTTGCTGCGCCATTAAGAACCTTTGTAGCCTGTGGGCTAGTTTAGAGATGGTTGCTTTGCTTGGACCCATTAATTGGTCTAAATGCTTCCTGAGTCGTTGAAGTTCCTCTGGGCTGCATAAATCTTCTGCCTTGACCTCTTCATCAAAACTTCTTGTATAGACTTTATAAGTAAAGTTTGATGTTTGCCCTACGAGGGATTCTAACCAAGATTGATTGGTCATCATCTCTTGGTTTTCGTCCACTATGGCATCTTCATCCACATCTCCTGCATCAGCATCAGTTTCTTCAGTACCTTCTTGATTATCTTGTTCGGGAGAGCTTTCTGATTCTTGTGATTCGTCGTCTTCACCATTCTCGGAGGCTGACTCTTCTTCTTGCTCTGTTTCATCTTCAATATCATTATCATCCGATTCATTCTCTTCTTCATCTATATTTAGATTACTTAAAAAGTCTTCAGCAACCTCCAAAAATTTAGCTTGATCATCTAAAGACTCTATAATATTTTGTTTTAATTGTGAGTCTTGTTGATCGAAGAGCTTGCCCCAATATTTTAGAAAGATATTTGAGTTTGATGATTTAGCTCCGGGAAGGCACGATTGTCTTAACCAAGTTTCTAGGGCTATTTCTAAGTGATCTTCTTGGTCTTCAAAAGTTTCATATAACTTACATTTATCATTAAATTTAGAAGCTATGTTTGTGGCAATTCCTGGATAATTTAATGAACCAAGAATTTCGACTCTTGTGTCCTCCATGACTCTTAAAAGAGAATTAATTTTTTCTGCACCTGCATTTATTATGATTGACTTATCTCTATATCTTTCTACACATGCGACAGCATCTGCCTTCCCTCTATACGAAGAAAGTTCCTTTAGATTTTTAGGAAGATTCCCAGATGAAGAGCTAATCCCAGCTAAATCTACTTCTAGTTCAGGATTGCCCGAAATAGCTCTTGTTGCCGCTGATACAGCTTCTTTTACTGTCTCAGAATGAGAGTTCTTAGATGCCATAGGCTATTTAAGCTTCTTCTATTCCTTCAGCGATTGAATCAACTGCCTCTGAATCAAAACATCTTTGATAATATTCAGCAATTATTACTCTCTCCGTCTCGTCACATTTATTTAAGAAAGTTATTTCAAATGATTTATTAAGGTCTTTAAAAATTTGATAGTTTTCAGCCCAGCTAATAACGGTTCTGGGAGACATTAGAGTAGAGATATCTCCATTAGCGAAACCCTGCCTTGATAAATTGGCAACTGAAATCATATTTTTAGCTATATCTAAATCATCTTTGTTGTCTAAATTGGGAACTTTCGAGAGCACTACTTTCAATTCGAGCTCAGGATCAAGATAGTTAAGTGTAGAGACTATATGCCATCTATCCATTTGCCCTTGGTTTATTTGTTGAGTTCCGTGATATAAACCAGAAGTATCACCAAGCCCTACTGTATTAGCAGTTGCAAATAGTCTAAAGCCAGAGTGTGGCGAAATAACTTTATTTTGATCCAGTAAAGTTAACTTACCTTCGACTTCTAGGACTCTTTGGATAACAAACATGACATCAGGTCTTCCTGCGTCATACTCATCAAAAACTAAAGCGGTTGGCGTTTGCAGAGCCCAAGGCAAAATACCTTCCTTGAATTCAGTTATTTGCTTGCCATCTTTTAGGGTAATTGCATCCTTACCTAGTAAATCAATTCTACTTATATGGCTATCAAGATTTACTCTAATACAAGGCCAGTTCAGCCTCGCTGCCACTTGTTCAATATGAGTTGACTTCCCAGACCCATGATATCCTTGAATCATCACTCGTCGGTTGTGAGAAAATCCTGCAAGAATTGCTAATGTAGTGTTTTTATCAAATTTATAAGATTCATCTAATGAGGGTACATATTCATTCGGTTCATCAAATGCCATTACCTTCATATCAACATCTATATCAAATGTCTTCCTAACATCTATCTCTAAGTTAGGTATTCCGTTATCAGTTTTATTATTCATGTTTAATTATTTAAAGAAAGGCGCTCCATTATCCTGATTTGAATCGTTTCAGCAATACTTAGCCTGCAGTACAATACACTCATGGAGAAAAAGGATTCAATAGACAATATTTGGCATACCATTCAAGAGGAAACAGAAAGGAGAGTTAATGCAGAACCTGTGCTTGCAAGCTTCTTTCATACCACTGTTCTTGAACACTCTTCTTTTTCATCGGCTGTTGCTGATCTTATAGCAAATGATTTAGGTAGTACCTCTGTTCAGCCCATGATGTTGAGGAGTGTAATAAAAGATGCCATAAATTCTAGTGAACAGATCCTTCAAGGAACAATGACAGACTTGATGGCAGCCAAAGACAAAGACCCTTCCTGTAAATATCTCTCAGAACCACTTCTATTTTTTAAAGGGTTTAAGTCCCTCCAGTCTCATAGAGTTGCAAGTTGGCTTTGGGACAATTCTAGGCATACTTTGGCACACTATTTCCAGAGTAGGACATCTGAAGTTTATGGAGTAGATATACATCCTGCAGCTAAACTAGGAAAGGGGATAATGATCGATCATGGTACTGGAGTAGTCATAGGAGAGACATCAGTTGTAGAGGACAATGTGTCTATTTTCCAGGGAGTTACCTTAGGTGGAACTGGAAAAGAAAAGGGAGATAGACATCCTAAAGTCCGAGAAGGAGTTCTCCTTAGCGCTTCTTCGACAGTTTTAGGTAATGTAGAAATTGGTAGGAATGCTAAAATTGCTGCGGGCAGTGTTGTCTTAGACAATGTTAGAGAAGGTGCAACGGTTGCTGGAGTTCCAGCTAGAGAAGTAAGACAAGATGTCAGTAGCGTTCCAGCAGATAATATTGATCACTTGATAGAATAGGAAAATCTTTATGAAATATGAAACTATAAAATACGAGGTAGATAGTCGAATCTTGACTTTAACCTTGAATCGTCCTGATAAGCTGAATGCGTTTACCGGGCAAATGATGGATGAATTAATTCATGCTTTTGAAAGTGCAGGAAAAGACGATGATGTAAGAGTAATAATTGTAACCGGAGAAGGTAGAGGCTTCTGTGCCGGTGCTGATTTGTCATCTGGATCTAATACCTTTAATAGAGATGTAAGGAATAATAAAGGCGATGAAGTGGATCATAAGAAAGATCCAGAATGGATAAGAGATGGTGGAGGGAGAACAACTTTATCTATTTATGATTGCCCTAAACCAATTATTGCTGCAATTAATGGCCCTGCTGTTGGTGTAGGAGTAACAATGACTCTTCCGATGGATATAAGGCTTGCTAGTGAAGAGGCTAAATTTGGCTTTGTTTTTGCTAGGCGAGGTTTAGTGCCAGAGGCTGCTTCCAGTTGGTTTTTACCTAGACTTGTAGGCATTAGTAAAGCTTTAGAATGGACATATTCGGGCAAGGTCTTTAGTGCTGAGGAAGCAAAGGAAGGCGGTCTAATTAGGTCTGTTCACAAACCAGATGAACTCTTAAAAGAAGCAAGATCAATAGCAGAAGAAATTATTCAAAATACATCTTCAATATCTGTTTCTTTAACCAGACAGATGCTTTGGAAGATGTTAGGTGCAGATCATCCTATGGAGGCTCATAAAGTTGATTCTAGATTTATATACGAGTTAGGAAGAGGAGACGATGCTAAGGAGGGTGTAAATTCTTTCTTGGAAAAAAGATCGCCAGAATTCCCTAATAAAGTTTCTAAAGATATGCCTGAATATTATCCTTGGTGGGACGAAAAGAAATTTAGTTAATATGAAAAAAAAGGCCTTAAACAAATTAGTAAAATTATTAGATCTTGAAATCTTAGAGGAAAATCTCTTTAGAGGGCAAAGTGAGAATATTGGAGGACCAAGAGTATTTGGTGGACAAGTTATTGGGCAGGCATTAACTGCCGCAGCTCGAACAGTTCCTGAGAAAAGGTATGCGCACTCTTTACATGCCTACTTTCTTCGACCAGGAGATATGGAATATCCAATCATTTATAACGTAGAAAGAACAAGAGATGGAGGAAGTTTTACAACCCGACGTGTTGTAGCTATACAGAAAGGAGAACCAATATTTGATATGGCATTATCTTTTCATAAAAAAGAGAAAGGACCCTCTCATCAAATAGATATGGGAGATATACCTGGTCCAGACAAATGCGAGAGTGACTTAGATATTAAAAAGAAAATTATCGACAAGATCCCTGCAAAACATAGAGATTTCTTTTTGCGAGAAAGGCCTATTGAAATGAGACATCTGCCCGGTGAAAGTATGTTCGATGAACCTAAAAATAAACTACCCTATAAGCATGTATGGATGAAGGCTGCAGGAAAGTTACCGGATGATGTTCTCCAACATCAAGCCATCCTGGCTTATGCATCTGATATGGGTCTTTTAAGCACTTCTATGAATCCTCACAAACTCAGTTATGCTAAAGGCAATGTTATGAGTGCTAGCTTGGATCATGCGATGTGGTTCCATAGACCCTTCAGAGCAGATGAATGGATGCTATATTCAACGGATAGTCCTAGCGCAAGTAATGCGAGGGGATTTAATAGAGGTAGCGTTTATACCGAAGACGGGATTTTAGTTGCGTCTGCAGTACAAGAAGGTTTAATGCGAGTTGTTAAAAAGTAAAACCCTAATAATTTTATTTAGCACTACTTTAGCGTTGTAGATCCCATGAGGTACTGATCTATTTCACGTGCTGCGGCTCTACCCTCGTTGATAGCCCACACCACAAGAGATTGTCCCCGCCTACAGTCGCCAGCAGCGAATACTTTAGGATTCGATGTCTGATGAACATTATGATCTGCTTTGTAGTTAGATCTTTCATCAAGATCTACTTCTAGATTATTAATTGCGTAGTGTTCAGGTCCCAAAAAGCCCATTGCCAATAATATTAGATCAGCTTCCCAGTCTTTTTCTGTCCCAGGAATCTCTTGAAAATTACTGTCAACTTCAATTGTTCTGATGCCTTTGAGAGTTCCGTCTTCATTTCTTAAAAACTCTTTTCCGGATATTGAATATACTCTGGGATCTTCTCCGTATGTCTCTTGAGATTCCTCATGACCATAATCAACTTTATAAATTCTCGGAAATAAAGGCCAAGGATTATTCTCTGCTCTTTCTTTCGGCGGCTCTGGCATTATTTCGAAGTTAATTAATGATTTACATCCATGTCTAAGAGAAGTACCAATACAATCTGTTCCAGTATCTCCACCACCAATCACAATTACATTCTTATCTTTAGCAGAAATATATTTACCATCATCATGCTCTGAATCCAGAAGACTTTTGGTATTAGCTCTTAAAAAGTCCATTGCAAAATGAACTCCAACACCATCTCTTTGAGGAATCGGCAGATCTCTAGGCTTGGTAGCTCCTGTTGTGAGTAAAACAATATCATTAGATTTGTCTAGTTCACTCATACTGACAGAATTTTCTCCTTGTCCGCCAACATCAGCATTGGAAAAAAACTCTATTCCTTCCATCTCCATTACCTCGACTCGCTGATCGATTATAGACTTATCCAACTTCATGTTGGGTATGCCGTACATCATCAAACCACCTATGCGATCAGCTCTTTCATAAACTTTCACATGATGACCAACACTATTTAGTTGTTGAGCTGCTGAAAGGCCTGCTGGACCAGAGCCAACAATTGCTATTGATTTTCCTGTTCTGGAAGAGGGTATTCTGGGTTTTAGCCAACCATTCTGGAAGCCTTTATCAGCAATAGCAAATTCCAGGTTTTTTATTGCTACCGGACTCTCTGTTATGCCAAGTACACATGCACCTTCACAAACCGCAGGGCAAACCCTTCCTGTTACTTCAGGAAAATTATTAGTTAACATTAGCTTGTCAAAGGCTTCTTCCCACTTATCTTGATAAACCAGATCATTCCATTCAGGAATTAAGTTGTAAACAGGACATCCTTCACCAGATTGACAAAAAGGAACACCACAATCCATACATCTCGCACCTTGAACCGATAGTTTTTCATCATCATGGTCAGTGTAAATCTCTTTGAAATCTAATAGTCTTTCTTTTACAGGTCGATAAGGCTCGACTGCTCTTGAAAATTCTTTAAACCCTGTAGTCTTACCCATTGCTCAGTTTTTTTATATTTTTCATTTCATTTAAAACTCGTTTGTAGTCAGTAGGCATAACTTTTACGAATTTTCCCTTCTCATTATCCCAACTTTTCAAAATGGTACTGGCAACATTTGATTCAGTATAATCTAGGTGTTTTTTAATTAAGTCTTTTAAGTCTTTCTCGTCTTCTTTCAGGAGTGTTTCGATCTCAAAGGTTTCATTATTACAGTTGTTTACAAAATTCCCATCAATATCATAGATATAGGCAATTCCTCCACTCATTCCCGCTCCAAAATTTCTGCCTGTTGAGCCTAGAATTACTGCTTTGCCTCCAGTCATATACTCACAACCATGATCTCCTATCCCTTCAACCACGACAGTAGCACCACTATTTCTCACACAAAATCTTTCTGCAGCTATGCCTCTAAAGTAAGCTTCGCCAGACGTGGCACCATAAAGAGCAACATTTCCAAGCAGAATATTTTCTTCCGCTTTAAATGAACTATCTTTTGGGGGATAAATTATTAGTTTTCCGCCTGAAAGACCTTTACCCACATAATCGTTTGCATCTCCTTCAAGCCTAAATGTTATTCCTTGAACAAGCCATGCAGAGAAGCTCTGCCCAGCAGAGCCATTGAAATTTATTTCTATAGTGTCTTCCGGGAGATCATTTGTTTCCCAAACTTTAGCAACTTCATTTGATAGCATTGTTCCTACTGTTCTGTTCGTATTAACAATATCACTGTCAAAAGAAACCTTTGCCCCTTTTTCAATGGCACTTTTACATTTGCTGATTAGAGTATTATCTAAAGCTTTATCAAGCCCATGATCTTGGCTTTGAGTATTATATACATCTGTATTATCAAAGATTTTTTCAGCTGGTTGTAGGATGCCACTGAAATCCAGACCATTTCTTTTCCAATGGTCTACGGCAATATCAGTCTCCAGACAATCTACTCTACCTATCATTTCATTTATAGTTCTAAAGCCCAATTCGGCCATTATCATTCTGAGGTCTTTCGCTACCATAAAAAGATAATTCACTACGTACTCCGGCTTGCCTTTGAATTTTTTTCTAAGATCTTTGTCTTGAGTAGCGATACCTACTGGACATGTATTTAAATGACATTTCCTCATCATTATGCAGCCTAAAGTGACTAGAGGTGCAGTAGCAAAACCAAATTCTTCTGCTCCCAATAAAGCAGCAATTGCAACATCTCTTCCTGTTTTTATTTGACCATCAGTTTGGAGCACAACTCTTGATCGAAGATTATTCATAACCAGAGTTTGATGTGTTTCAGCAACCCCCAATTCCCAAGGAAGTCCTGCATGTTTAATAGAAGTAAGAGGAGAGGCGCCAGTACCTCCGTCATGACCAGCTATTACTAAGTGATCTGTTTTAGCCTTCACTACTCCAGCTGCTATAGTTCCTACACCGACTTCTGAAACCAATTTGACGCTAATTCTGGAAGTCCTATTAGCATTTTTTAGATCATGAATGAGCTGAGCTATATCTTCAATAGAATAGATATCGTGATGTGGAGGAGGGCTAATCAATCCTACTCCTGGAGTTGAATGTCTTATTTTTGCTATATAGTCATCAACTTTTTTCCCTGGAAGTTCTCCTCCTTCTCCAGGTTTTGCACCTTGAGAAATCTTTATTTGTAATTCATCTGAATTAGTAAGGTATCTCATAGTCACCCCAAATCTTCCAGAAGCAACTTGTTTTATTGCAGATCTTTTTGATATACCAGAAGCATCAGGTTTGAATCTTATTGGGTCTTCACCACCCTCTCCAGTATTAGATTTTCCACCAAGCTCATTCATTGCAATTGCGAGAGATTCGTGAGACTCAGTAGATATAGAGCCTAGACTCATTGCACCAGTTGCAAATCTTTTAACTATTTCTTTTTCACTTTCTACTTCGTCAATACTTATAGATTTAGAAGATTTTTTGAATTTAAGCAAACCTCTTAAGGTGCTTTGCTTAGTCGAAACTTCATTAGCATGATTTGCGAAGTTCCAGTAGGCATCCTCATTATTAGTTCTAGCTGCTAATTGAAGTGAAGAAATTGTTTTGGGGTCCCACATATGGGCATCCCCGCCATTTCTCCAGTGAAAATCACCAGGATTAGGCAGAGTGGTAACATTAATTTCTTCATTAGGATATCCAAGATCATGTCTTCTCTTTTGTTCATCAAATAGAGCTTGAAAGCCTATACCACCAACTCTGCTTGCAGTGCCAGGAAAAGATTTACTTATTATCTCTTCGGATAGTCCAACGGCTTCAAATATCTGTGCGCCTTTATATGAATGAAGAGTAGAAATACCCATTTTTGCCATGACTTTGAGTATCCCTTTTTTTGTTCCTTTTTTGTACGCTTCAACAATTTGATCTTTTTGCTTTAACTTATCATCCTGAAGAGTGCCATCCTCCAAGGCTTGAAATATGGATTCAAAAGCCAGATATGGATTAACAGCATCTGCTCCATATCCAAAAAGCAAACAGTGATGATGAACCTCTCTTGCTTCTCCCGTCTCTAGAATAATTCCAATCTTAGTACGTAGTTGTTTGTTAATGAGATGATGATGAATTGAAGAGCATGCTAAAAGCGCACTTAGAGGCATCCTGGTCTTTGAAACTGCCTTATCAGACAGAATGATGAAAGAATAATCCTCTTTAATTGCTCCCTCTGCCTCTTGTGAAATTTCAGCTAGCCTTGACAGCATACCTTCCATTCCTTCTTTCTTTGAATATGTGAGGTCTATAGTTTGGGTTTTCCAACCATCAAGAGAGATATGTTTTAATGCACTGAGATCTTTATTTGAGAGAATAGGGTTATCAATTTTTAACCTTTTTGCATTATCCTTGTTATTTTCAAGCAAGTTACCTTCAGGCCCTATGAGACATTCCAAGGACATGATTACTTCTTCTCTTATGGAGTCGATTGCAGGGTTTGTAACTTGTGCAAAGAGTTGTTTGAAGTAATCAAACAAAAGTCTTGGCTTATCTGAAAGACAAGCTAAGGCAGCATCATTTCCCATTGAGCCAAGCGGATCTCTTAATTCCGACACTAAAGGTAGTAACATGAATTGCATTGTCTCTGTTGTGAAGCCAAATGCTCTCATTCTCGCTATGAGATTTTCTTCTATTATGTCTTTCTCAACAGGTCCTTCTAACTCCTTTAGATCGATGATTGATTTATTCCAATCTAAGTAATTGTGTCTGTTGACTATATCTTCCTTAATAGCTTCGTCAGGGATCATTTCTCCTTTTTCGAAATCTATCAAAAACATTTTGCCCGGTTGCAGCCTACCTTTTTTAACTATTTTCTTAGAATCAACAGGAAGGACTCCTACCTCAGAAGCCATTATGACTTTGTCATCACTTGTGAGATAAAACCTACTTGGCCTTAAACCGTTTCTATCAAGCACAGCGCCAACTTTTTTTCCATCAGTGAATACTATAGATGCAGGACCATCCCAGGGTTCTATCATAGAGGAGCTGAATTGGTAGAAAGCTTTTTTCTGTTCAGACATGTTTTTGTCTGATTGCCATGCCTCCGGTATCATCATCATAACTGACTCTTGTAAACTTCTTCCAGAAAGGATGAGAAACTCAAGTACATTGTCAAAGCTTCCAGAGTCAGTACAGTCTAGTTCGGTGATTGGAAATAGCTTCTCAATATCTTCTCCAAATAAATCACTTTTGACAGTACCTTGCCTCGCTTTCATGGCATTCATGTTGCCTCTCAAGGTATTAATCTCTCCGTTATGACACATATACCTATTAGGCTGGGCTCTATCCCATGACGGAAAGGTGTTAGTACTAAATCTTGAGTGAACCATAGCCAAGTGCGTCTCAAACTCTTCATCCTCAAGGTCTGGATAAAAAGGAAACAATTGAGAAGGAGTAAGCATGCCTTTATATACAATGACAGAGGTAGACAAGCTACATACGTAGAAAAGTTTAGCTTCTTTAAGTTTCGAATCACTCCTGAGCAGGTGGCTTACCCTTTTTCTGATGAGATACAACTTCCTATCAAATTCATCTTGGTTAAGACCTTCTTCAGCCTGAATAAATAACTGTTTTATGAAAGGTTGCGCTCCTCTTGATGCAGGGCCCACATCTGCTTTATCGGGATCAACTGGTACATCTCTCCAACCAACACATATTTGATTCTCTTGAGCAATGATTGCTTCAAATTCCTTAACACAATACTCTCTTTCTTGCTCATCAACAGGAAGAAAGATATTACCAACTCCATATTGGCCCATTTCTGGGAGCTTCAGGCCTATTTTAATCGCTTGAGATTTAAAAAAACTATCAGGTAGAGCAAGCAGTATTCCAGCACCATCACCAGTATTTTCTTCAAAGCCACATCCTCCTCTGTGATCCATTTTCGAATTGACAAGGAAGGCATCTTCCATAATTTCTCTAGAGGGAATTCCTTTAATGTTTGCGACCAGTCCAACTCCGCATGAATCCTTTTCAAATTGAGGGTCATAAAGTCCTCTTTTTTCAGGGAAACCAAATCTGTACTTATCTTTAAGCTTAAAATTCTTCATATTTTGTGGGTTATAAACCCTCAGCTAACTATTTTGCCGAAAAAAGTAAATCTGAGAATTGCGCAGGTGCAAGATTGTACCTTTTGTGAGCCCATCTGGGAAGATTGACTATGCTAATTTTATAGAATCGAGAATATCTGTATTTTCAATATTATTACAAATTTCTACACTTCCTATCGAGTTAAGAAGAACAAAATTCAATTGATCTCCTTTTCTTTTCTTATCGGAAGACATTAGTTCTAGTAAATCACTAGGTTGAAAATCTTTATTTTTATTTTCCTCAGATAGTATAGTTGAAATGAGGCTCTTTATTCTTTCTCCCTCTCTTTTCTCAAGCTTTAAAACTTTTTGAGAAAGATTAGTAGCCATAATTATTCCTAAAGCTACAGCCTCACCATGAGAAAATTCTTTGTATTTACCATAGACTTCTATCGCATGGCCAAATGTGTGACCTAAATTCAGCCATTTCCTTACACCTTGCTCTGTTTCATCTTTGGAAACAACTTCAGCTTTAATTTCTATAGATCTCGATATAGCATTTAATAACTTCGAATCATCACCCTTTAGGAGATCATTGATATTATCTTGGATCCAAATGAAGAACTTTTCATCTTTTATCAATGAATGTTTTATGATTTCAGCTAAACCCTCTCTGATTTGAGATTCATCTAATCCTTTTAGAAGGAGAGTATCACTCAATACTTTACTTGGCTGATGGAAGGAGCCAATCATATTCTTTCCCTTAGGATGATTTATGGCAGTCTTGCCACCTACCGAAGCGTCA
>Ga0208127_1000598_pt1 | contig 18482 bp, 19 predicted proteins | sample ETNtaG_6_FD_185751 | JGI IMG/M metagenome (GOLD analysis project Ga0208127, IMG submission 185751) | Marine microbial and viral communities from oxygen minimum zone, Eastern Pacific Ocean - ETNP201306SV45 (SPAdes) (version 2) | ecosystem: Environmental > Aquatic > Marine > Oceanic ... | reverse complement strand
GGGATAGTGATAATATGGTTATAAATTCTTTTGATGGTTCGATATTGTAGATTTTGTTCTTTGTTATCAATGATGAGTTAATAACAAGATTTATTATTCTATATGAAATTATATAAGCAAATAGGATTTTTAGTAAAAATTCTCCTCCATTGTAGCTACGAATAATAAGTTTAGAACTTGTCATACTATCTTTAATATGAGTTGTTATTTTGAGTTTTAACTTGGAGTATTGATAGATGATAGATGCAATTATATCGGATAAGAAAAATAAGATAGCTATCAATATTATTATGGTAAGGGTGGGTTCAATATAGCATTTATCTTGAAATGGCAGATGTAGTTTTTCTATGATATTTGATGATTGTTGTAATAGTTTATTAATTAGAGATATATCTGAATTATGGTATTTGCAGCTATTTAAAATTATATTATAAAAAACAGGAACTAAGAATAGTAATAATAAAGGCCATAAATATATTATTAACCCAAAGATAGATGCATATATTAGTTGTAGATCTATTTCCACTTTGTTTTTTGAAAATCGGTTAAAAGCACTAGATTTATCTAGTTTTATACTCTCCATCAACCTATCACCCTCGTCTTACAGTTGTTGAGATAGGCTATGAATTAGTATGATTGTTACTATTAAAAACCATTATATAATTTGTAGCGAAAAAATACAAATTTTAGATTTTTATTTTTTGTAGAGTGGATTGATTATTAATCTTAGTTTATCTTGACTTTTCCTTTTGTTAAATATAACCAGATCATGAAATAAACTATATTTTGGAGAAATATGAGCAGTATAAAAAATTACCGAATAGAAATATTATCTGGTTTGACTGTTGCCCTGGCCTTAGTGCCTGAGGCGGTTGCATTTTCATTTATTGCTGGAGTTCAGCCGTTAGTAGGGTTATATGCAGCATTCTTAGTTGGCCTTATTACAGCATGTATTGGGGGGAGGCCGGGTATGATTTCTGGGGCTACAGGGGCTTTAGCTGTGGTAATGGTTAGTTTAGTTCAACAGCATGGGGTAGAATATTTATTTGCAGCTGTTGTGTTGATGGGGATATTTCAAATATTATTTGGGGTTTTTAAATTTGGAAAATTTATCAGAATGGTGCCATATCCTGTGATGTTGGGTTTTGTTAATGGTTTAGCAATTGTAATTTTTTTAGCCCAATTTTCTCAGTTTAAAGTAATAAATGATGCGGGGGAATTTGTTTGGATGCAAGGCAGTATGCTATATTTGATGGTTTTCTTGGTGTGTCTTACTATTGTAATTATAAAGCTTATACCCAAAGTTACTAGCTTAATTCCAGCTCCACTAGCTGCAATTATTATAATATCTTTACTAGTATTGGTAACTGGTATGCCAGCTAGAACGGTAGGGGATATGGCTAGTATTTCAGGATCGTTTCCATCTTTTCATTTGCCTATGGTTGAGCTTAATCTTGAGACTCTAAAAATTATTTTACCTTATTCGTTGATTCTATCAGTGATTGGCCTAATTGAGTCTCTTCTTACTCTTACTTTAATTGATGAAGTAACCCAGACCAGAGGGCGTAACAGTAGAGAATGTATAGCGCAAGGAGTTTCTAATGTTGTTACTGGTTTTTTTGGAGGAATGGGAGGATGTGCAATGATTGGGCAAAGTATGATTAATATTAAGTCTGGAGGTAGAAGTCGTATTTCTGGAATTGTGGCAGCATTATTCTTGCTTTCTTTTATCGTATTTGCTTCATCTTTGATTGAGCGTATTCCGCTAGCTGTGTTGGTTGGAATAATGTTTGTGGTGGCAATGAGTACTTTTGAATGGTCTAGTTTTAGGATTCTTAAAAATATTCCAAAATCTGATGCCTTTGTTTTAATTTTAGTTTCTGTTGTAACTGTATTTACGGATTTAGCTATAGCGGTGGTAGTAGGAGTAATAGTGTCTGCTCTAGTTTTTGCATGGAATAATGCTAGAACTATATATGTTGAACTAGATCAAAAAAATACTACTAAAGATAAGAGAACTTATATTCTTCATGGACATTTATTTTTTGCATCTATTTTAACTTTTAAGGATTTGTTTGATCCAAAAGATGATCCAAAAGATGTTGTGATAGATTTTAGATATTCAAGAGTTTGGGATCATTCTGGCCTAAAGGCAATAGATGATTTGGCTGAAAAATATAGGAAGGAGGGTATAAAATTACATTTACTTCATTTGAGTTTAGATTGCAGAAATTTGCTTGATAAAGCAAGCAGTATGGTGGAGCCTCACCCTGATGAAGATCCTCATTATAGAGTGGTAATTGATTATAAAAATAAGCCTGGTGAATCTATTTGATTGTGCGTGATCTAGGTGTTTACAATTGCCTCCAAATCCGTCAATCCTGAACTTGATTCAGGATCTATGCCAGATGGGTTGAGATAATCTCAATGAAGTTATGCCTAATAATGTAAGTATAGACATAAAAAAAGAGGAAAACTATACTTCTTCGAGTTCATAAACTATGTTGCACCCTAAATCACTAGAGGTAAGATCATAGGTTGTTCCGCCTCCAGAACATGTTGCATCTGTTACATTTCCTGATCTCCTATATGAAAATTTTCCAGAAGTTGATATGCCATCATCTAGTTTTTTATCTACTTTATGAGCTTGTCTTGGAGTGAGAAATGCATTATTGATGTTTCCTGATTCACCTATCTGTAATATATTGCTTGAGGGGTAGTCATAACCGCCATATCCTTTAGTATGAAACATCCATACAAAGGTTTTGAATGAGTCGAGAACTAAATAGTTTGCCCCGCTATTATAGCTATACCTTAATAACTCAGCTTTTTCGAGTTGTTCAGGTACATTATATACTTCTGTAGAAAAATCTATTTCTCCATTTCCATCTCCATTTACTATTCCAGTGGTGCCAAAGTAGCTCTGGGCAATGTTTAAGTCTCCAGGAGGCATTGTATATGTAAGTTTAAAAGTATGGTATGTAGTTTTTAGACTGGTAATTTCGCTAACTAATGTATTTAATTTCGATGATTCGAGTAATTTGTTACCTGCGGTAACTCCTGATATAAGAAGTCCAATAATAACTAGTACGATAGAGAGTTCAACTAAAGAGAATGCTTTTTTCATTGGGAGCTGTATATAAGTTATTATTATCTACTAGTGTATCATTTTTAAGTATTTGTTTGCAATCTAAAGTTTCCTGTCTTAACCCAAATATTGCTGAGCTCTTTATTGGCAATTATATTATTTATAATGAGTTCGAGAGTAGAGCTGATGATTTTTTGATCAGATTTTTTGCTAGAAGAAACAAAATGAGCTTGTGCTTTGGTGATATTATACGTTTTGTTAAATTTGATATTATTATTTTGCAAAACTGATGCTTTTAACCTTATTTGAAGATTTGATTTTCCAACAATAAAACCCCTTTTTGAGTGGTATGATAATTTTTCAATATAGATTTTTAGTTCTATTTTTTTGGTTATAGAAAGGTTACTATCTTTTAGATATTTGATGATTTTGGATTTTATTAAAGGTTTTAGATTTTGGGTGCTTGTTATTTCGATTGTTTTTGTTCCTAATTGCTTCGTTCCAATTAGTAGCTTGTTTTTTCTATTATCAATAATTTGGATTTCTCTAAATGAGCTGTCCTGTTCTTTTGCGCTAGAGTTGCTTTCTGGTAATAAATTGATTTTTATATTTTGATATGAGCAGGATGAAAGAAGTAATATTGTGGTAATATATAAAATAGAGTATTTCATTTTTTGTTTTAATATAGGTTTATTGGTATTTTTTAATAAAGATATAAATAACAAATAAAAATTTTTTTTAAAGTTGTTAAGCTCCTAATTTAGAATTTATGGTGTTTTGTGTAAGTTGGGCGGTGGTTTTCTAGTGAAAAAATAAAAAAAATTAAAATAAATACACTTTATAGTTGTATAGTCATTCTAATTATGTTATAATGTGTTTAACATCATATCTCTCTCCTTTAAAAAGCTAGATAATTTGTGGATTATCTAGCTTTTTATTTTTATAAATCGGGTCAGTATCACTAGACCTATCTGGTTTTACATTTAAAATATGTCCTTGTTAGTTTCTTAGTTGGTTATTTTTTTGGTATAGGTTAAATGCACTTTACACGGTAAATTTGTTGCTATTTGTATCAATTATTTGCGCAAAAGTAGAAAATATGGTATATTATTGCATCTTAGGTAATAAAGTTATGAGGACTATTATGCGTAAATATATTTATTTTTTAGAAGATGGTACGGTTACTAAAAAGCTTGGCATGAAAATGCTTGGAAAGTTGCTACCTTCTGAGTACGTACATCATTTTGATAATGCATTAAAAGCTATAGAGGAGATAGAAAAAGTAGGATCAGATGACATTGTTTTGATAATATCTGATGGATCGATGGGAGGAGGTAATAAAGATATAGGTTATTTGTGTGAGTATTTACGAGATAAGCATTTATCTATACCTATTATTATATCTTCCAGTAATAAATATGATCACTTGCTTTCTGATAATGTAAAGCAGTTATTATCTAGGGATGGTACAGCTGTGAAGATTGGTTATATTGGAAGTGATTACGCTCTTTTAAAAGCTTTATGGGAATTGAATAGGGGGGATGGCAAGGGATTTGATTCTTTGTTAGAAGATATTAATAAAAAATCTTCACAGAGGTTAGCTTCATTGATAAAAGGTGAACTTACTTCCATAGGATCTCCAGTTCGTTCTCCTATGGTACAAGGTGGACATTTGTTATCTCCTCTTGATAGAAATAGAACTATTCCTAATTCTCCAGCCTTAAACGGTTTACCAGTCTTGGAGAGGAAGGCGAAATCAAGAAATGAAAAGGATAAATTACCATTAAAATCTGATTTATTAGTTTACAAAGAGGTTGGACATTCAGCTTTTTTAATAAATAAGCAACAAAAGTTATTATCTCTTGCAGAAGTGGATTCTTCTTCTGTAGCTTCTGTTGTTAAAACGGATATTGTAGATTCGTACGTTCCTGTTGCATTAGGTTCTGCTACACCTTCTGATGGTGTTGTTCCTAAAAATATGGATGTGGATTCTAGAACAATAGGAGGCAACACACCTGTTGCCAGGGTGGAAGCTAAAGATAGTTCTTTTAAACTGATTAGAAAACCGATAAGAAAAGAGACTCTTTGGCAAGCACGGGGGAGCAATATAGTGAATAGACTAGGTGCTAGAACAATATGTGTATCTTCCCAGAATCCTATTGTTAGAGATGATAAAAAAGAAAAAAAATCTAAAAATACTGCTGTTCAGCGATTAGAAGAGCAGCGTGAAAATGGTTCGTGTTGTCATTGTGCGTTGTTGTAGGGTAGGCTGATTGCGAATGAATGAAGCTTTCGGCTGGTTTTGTTGGGCAAAAAATAGGTGTTAGGGAAGTTGAGGATAAAATTTGGGTTGTATCTTTTATGGGTTATGAGTTAGGATATTTTGATGAAAATAATTGTAGGCTAGAAACTATTAATAACCCTTTTGCCTCGTAAATGTGTATACCATGTCTCAAGAATAGACCCTATGTCCTTGGTGGGCGATGAGAGATTCGAACTCTCGACCTGCTGATTAAGAGTCAGTTGCTCTACCAACTGAGCTAATCGCCCATTTACAAAGTTACTTTCTTAGTTTTTCTAAATAAAAACTTGATAAGATTAAAGTGGTTATTATTATTTTCTTTGTTAAAAAAATAATAGTTAGAAAACTATAATAATTATTTTATATATACAAGGCTTATTGCTTTGTTTTTTTAATCTAAATGTAAATTGACATGTCCAAAGTTGCTGTTTTGATTCCTGCTAGATTAGGGTCTACTAGATTGCCTAATAAACCTCTTGCCGAGATTAAAGGTAAAACAATGATTGTAAGGGTTTGTGAAAAAGCTGTAGAGGCAGGGTATAATGATATAATAGTTGCTTGTTGTGAAGAGGAAGTGAAAAATGAGGTTGAGGGTAAAGGTTATAGAGCAATTATGACTGATCCTGATTTACCATCTGGGACAGATAGAATTTATGCCGCATTAAATAAGTTGCCAATCATGCCTGATATAATTGTAAATTTGCAAGGAGATTTGCCTAATATTGATTCTAAGATTATTGCAGATGCGGTAAAAGTGTTAGATGAAAAGCCAGATGCAGATATTGCAACAGCGGTAGTAGAAATAAAAGATGAAGAATTAGTAAATGATCCAAATGTTGTAAAAGCTGTTGTTAATTTTGATAACCATAATACAGCACAGGCCTATTATTTTTCTAGATCTACTGTTCCATATGGAGCACCTAAATTATATGAGCATATTGGAATATATGTATATAGAAAAGAGGCGTTAGAACAATTTGTTAAATTACCCCAATCATATTTTGAAAAATATGAAAAATTGGAACAACTACGTGCTATAGAAAATGGGCTAAAAATATATGCTTGTGAAATACCGAATAATTTAAAGCCTATTTCCGTTGATACTAAAGAAGATTTAGATAGAGTTGAAGGGTTGGTTGCTTCCTAAATGTTATAATTCCAGTGAAAATTCTTTGTTGTTCTGAGATTTGCTTTTTATATAACTCCCCCATGATGGCGTGTCTTTTGGATTGCTCTTTAAAGATTTATTGATAGATTCTGCTTTTTCCTGATCTAATCCAGAGGATTTTGTATCTCCTAATTTTTCGTGTATTTTACTTCTTTCGAGATAGCATTTTTGATGTAATGTGGTAGGTTCATCAGTTTTTTTAATGTTTTTGATAGCTGCATTTAATTGCCTAAGTGCATTTAATGTTGTATCGAATGACCCATTTTCCAATTCAACCATGGCCTTATTATAATGGTATTGTTGTAATTCTGCTGGAGTCATATACGGAGTTTCGTATCTGGATGCTTTTTTGTGTTTTTTGTCTTTTTTATCTGTTCTTCTCATATAGTTACCCTATTTTTTAGTTAATATTTATCATATCTGTGGAATTTTATTAAATTGAATTTTGTATTACATTGAGAGTTCAAATTGTTCTTGTTGTTCTACTCGCTGTTGCCACTGATTTGAAAATGGGGGTTGTGATTTTAGCTGTTTTTCTAGTGATTCAGCTTTTTGTGTGTCCAGTTTAGATTTTTGTTTGCTTCCTAGACTCATATATATGTTGCTTCTCACCCTATAACAGCTGATTAAATTTTCATTTGGAGTACTATTTGCTTTTATCGCTTCGTTAATGTGCTTTAGTGACCAATCATAGTTTTCTTGATTATTCGTGTCTTTTGCGTATTCATACTCAAGACTTGCTTTATAAAGAAGGTACTCTTGTTTTTCTTGGGGAGTGCTTCTTTTTTCTTTTATGTTTATTGATGTAAAGTATTTTCTTTGTGTATGTTTTTTGTCTGTATTTCTCATATATTTACCTATGTATGATTAGTGTTTTGTGCATAAATTTTATTCTTATATTAATAATACTAGGCTCTTCTTTGCTTTCTTGATCCAGGCGTATTTGCCACGCATTAAGAGGGTTTTGCTCTGATAGAGTTTTTACTGTGCGTAAATCAGATTTGTATTTTGAAATTTCCCCTAGAGATAGATATATCTTACTTCTTAGTGTGTAACATTTTGTTAAATTTTCGTTTGGAATCTTGTATAATTCTATGGCGTAAGTTATGTGTTTTAGTGAATCTGTAAGATATTGTTTATTTTTATTTTCTATGTAATCTTCGTATTCAATTTCTGATTTGTATAATAAGTCTTCTTGTCTTTGCTGAGGGAGGGGGGCTGTTTCTTTTATATGTGATTGTGTATAATATTGTCTGTGTGAATATTTTTTTTCTATTCTTTTCATATGTTACCTATGTTGGGTTAAAATACATCTTATCTCCCAACAAATGTAGAGGGTATTATAACATAAGTTTTTATGTGTTTCAATAGGTGTGTTTTTTTGGTATGTAAATTAGCGCTATATCATTATTTATTTCACTAGGGTACTAGAATCATAGGTTTTGACGATACCAATATTCAGATGCATATTGGTATTACTCATCGTCTTCAGGCTCTTCTAACTTTGTGAGTTTTATTTTTGTAATTTGGTTTTTATGTTTTTCAACTACTTTGAACTTAAAACCAAAAAATGTAAATTTTTCATCTCTGCTAGGAATTCTTTCGCATGAGTTTATTAATAATCCAGCAAGTGTAGATGCGTTTTCTTCGGGTAGATCTAGATCTAGGTCACGATTGACATCTCTTACTGCTGCAGCTCCTTCAATTAAATATGAGTTTTCTGCTACTTTCTTGAAATATTGAATGGATCCCTTATCATGCTCGTCTTTTATATCTCCTACTATTTCTTCTAGAATATCTTCTAAAGTAACAATACCCATTACTGTTCCATATTCATCTACTACGATAGCAAAATGGTTACGTTGTTTTTTAAATGCGAAAAGTTGTTCTCTTAAAGTAGTGTTTTCTGGAATAAACCATGGTTTTGCTGCTATTTTGGAAAAGTCTAAATGTTCTATTCCTTTAGTAGAATATATGGTGGTTTTTAATACGTCTTTTGCATGTAATACTCCAATTATATTGTCTTTTTTGTCTTTCCATAGAGGGATTCTGGTATATGGAGATTTAGATATTGTTTCTATAATTTTGTTGCTTTTTTCTTTTGCATCTACAGTAAATAAATTTTTTCTATGGGTCATCACTGCAGATACTTCTGTTTCAGCTAAATCTAATATACTATCTAGCATGTCTTTATCCTGTTTTACTACTCCTCCTTCAATATGGTGTAATTCTATGGTTCCCCTCAGTTCTTCTATTGCTGTAATTAGATTGTTTTCTTTGTTTTTTTTATCAATATTGAATAGTTTGAGAAATAACGTCACGCAATAATTTGTGATGGTAGTAAACGGGTATAAGATTTTTATTAGGATTCTAAGTATTAATGCAACTGAAAGTGCTACGGCTTCAGCATTAAAAAGGGAGTAGGTTTTTGGTAATATTTCTGCAAAAATTACCACTAAAATTGTCATACTAATTGTGGCTATTAATACTCCGCTACTACCATATAGGTCTATAAATAACTTTGTTGCTAGTGCAGAAGCTAGTATGTTTACTAAATTGTTACCTATTAATATGCTGCTTATAAGGCGTTCCTTATTTTCGCGTAATTTACTTATATATGCTGCTCGTCTGTGCCCTTTTTGAATGAGTTTATGAATCTTAGCTTTTGATAATGCTGTAAGAGCTGTTTCTGATCCGGAAAAGAAGCCGGACATGATTATTAAAAAGGAAATAGTAATAATGAGAAATGCTTCTGAAGGAATTTCCATATAGTTTAATATTTAAATGATAATTGAAAAGTTTGTTTCATAAATAGCGATGTAATCGCACAAATAATTAAAATACTGATTCTAAAAAATCAATGATATTTTTGGTAGTGATATTTCGTGCTAAAAATGTTTCTCCTATATTTTTAAACAAGATAAAGGTGATTTGGGCATTTTCAGTTTTTTTATCACTCATCATGTTAGTTAGTAAGTTATTAATATCCCATTCATAAATAATTTCTTTGGCAGTTAGAGGAATGTTGAACGCTTTAAAATGATCTTCTATTTGAGTGATAATGGTTTTTTCGCAAAACCCTAATTGGTAAGAAAATTTTGCTGCTAATACTATTCCTATTGCAACGGCCTCTCCATGTTTGATAGTATCACTATAACATACTTCTTTTTCTAATGCGTGGCCAAAAGTATGGCCTAAGTTAAGTAATGCTCTGGTTCCATTCTTTTCAGTTTCATCTTGAGATACAATATCTGCTTTTGATTGGACGGCAGTTTTGATGATTTCTGTTAAAAACTTTAAATCTTTATTAATGATTTTGCTTTTATTATTATCTAAATGGTTAAAAAAACTATAATTGTTAATTAGAGCGTATTTTACAGTCTCTACATAACCGCATAAAAATTCTCTTTCAGGAAGATTTAATAGTGTTTTAGGGTCTATTAAAACTAATTTTGGTTGATAGAATGTCCCTACGAGGTTTTTTCCGTAGTTTGTGTTGATTCCAGTTTTTCCTCCAACTGAGCTGTCAACTTGAGATAATAAGGTGGTAGGTATTTGAACAAAGTTTATGCCTCTTAAAGTGATGCTCGCAATAAATCCAGATAAGTCTCCGATAACTCCTCCTCCTAATGCAACAATAGTTGAGTTGCGATCAGGTGTTATGGATAATATTTTATTGGATAATTTTACTGTGTTTAGAAAGGATTTTAGGTGTTCTCCTGGTTTTAGAATGATTTTATGTATTTCAAACCCTTCTTTTAATAAGGATGCTTTGACGGTTTTATAATATAGTTTTGAAACATTGCGGTCAGTGATAATGATGATTTTTTTCCCTGGATTAAGGGCTTTTATATGTTTGCCGCATTCTTTGACAATGTCTTCTTTTATGTGAATACTATATGAGCGCTCTTTTAGTTTTACTGTAACTGTTTCCATTTTATTTCCTGTAAATTGGTCAATACCACCATATTTATTTGCTTTTCTACCCTCTATAAACCCACCCAATTTGTTTTGTAGTACTTTGAGTTTATTGAAGACGAGTTAATTAGCAGTAGAAAAAGGTAACGATATTATTATAATTTATCAATAATTTCGTTACATAATTCTTGTGGAGATTTGTTATCGGTGCAGATTTTATGATGTGCTAATTGGTAAAATGGTGTTCTTTCTTTTATAATTGCAGAAATATGCTCTATTGAGTTGTTTTTTCCTAGTAGAGGCCTGGTTTTATCGTATCTGATTCTTGAATATATTGTTTCCGGAGATGATTGTAGCCAAAATACTATTGTGTTTTGGCTTAGTATATCTCTTACTTCTTTTGCGATGAAGCTGCCTCCTCCGCAAGAAAGGATAAAATCTTGATCGAATTCGACAATTTCGTTAATATATTTTTTTTCGAGATTACGGAAATATGCTTCTCCTGAATTTTTGAAAATCTGGGCTATAGAAAGATTAGTGTGTTTTTCTATATATTTGTCAGAATCATATAACGGAAAATCCAGTTTGATTGATAGATGTTCGGAAATAAGAGTTTTTCCTGTTCCCATCATTCCAATAAGCGAAATTTTTCTATATTTCATTTAGGTAATCTTAAAGAGGATGAATAGTAGTAATATTGCGGTTGCCTGACATGAAATCCTTACTACCATTAATTTGTTGCCATATTTTTTGTTGATTTTTCCTCCGATAATCATGATGGATACACCTGCTATAACAGTTAGCATTGTGGATATGATCAGGATTATTGTGATAATGTTTAGCATTTGAAATATTTTATAATAATAATTCACAATTTTACTTGAAATTTTCTTGTTTTCAAATTAAATATGCTTCTTTCTGGTTATCCGGTCAGAGTTTTTTTAACTAATGAGATTTATGGATAGCTTTTAACAAAGGTTGGTTTAGTAAATTTAACGAATAAGGTCCAATGGCAAGAGTAACGGTAGAAGACTGCACTAAAATTATTAATAACAGATTCAAGCTAGTAGTATTATCTAGTAGGAGAGCTAGAGATATATCTTCAGGTGCTGAAATTAAGGTTGAACGTGATAATGATAAAGATGCGGTGATTTCGTTAAGAGAGATTGCGGAAAAGAAGGTAGGAGAGGAAGAATTATTGGAAGAGGTGATTTCTTCATACCAGAGTAATACTAGATACATTGCAGAAGAAAAAGAAGTTGATGTTGAAGCTAAGAGTTCTTATGAAGAAGAGGCTGCAGTGGTTGATGACCAGGAGAGTTCTGAATCAAATATGTTCCAAGAAGACAATATAGAAGTTGAAGATTAATCTTTTGTATTAGGTCTGGCTCGTTTCCGGTGGTTAATGTAGTTGCTAGGTTCTAGTGTTACAGTATATCTAACTCTGTTATAAATCAGGGGTATAGTGTTATGTTCCCTCAAGATATTTCTTCTAGTAAATTTATCACGCAAAATTAAAGATTTGGAGTGTGTTCGTTAGCCATATAGATGGCGTAAAATCTCTTATTGCAATAGAGGAAAGATATAGGGTATGGCTTTTGGAAAAAACCCTGTTTAAAGGAGTTGGTCTGTAAAAATACTGTTGAAATCCAGTATTAATAGAGTTACTATCGTTAATATAGGTTAAGTGTTTAGAACGTTTTTTCTAAAGGTTGGTTTAGGATGTCTAAGGAGTACCAATTGGTGCAAAAGGTTGCTAGTTATAATTCTGGAAGTGATAAGGATTTATTAATAAAAGCTATAGATTTTTCTAAAAAGGCTCATGGTGTTCAGCTAAGAGCTTCAGGTGATCCATATTTTATTCATCCGCTAGCAGTTGCAGATATATTGGCAGATTTGAAGCTAGATGATGCTTCGATTATTACTGGATTATTGCATGATACGGTTGAGGATACTGTGGTTACAATCAAAACTGTAGAACATGAGTTTGGTCCGCAAGTGGCCAAATTGGTTGAGGGAGTTACAAAATTGAATAAAATTGATTATCAACCTGAGAATGTTAGGCAAGCTGAGAATTTCCGCAAACTTTTACTTGCTATGTCAGAGGATATTAGAATTCTCTTGGTGAAAATTGCTGATAGGCTTCACAATATGAAGACTATAGGGCATATCAAATCTAAAGTTAAAAAATTAAAAATATCGCAAGAAACATTAGAAATTTATGCACCTCTTACTGAGAGGATAGGGATGCATAGATTAAAAGATGAGTTGCAAGATTTGTCTTTTACCCAGATTAATGCGGAGGTTAGGGATTCGATTATTCAGCGTTTAGAATTTTTGAAACATCAAGGAGAAAAGAATATAATTAATAAAATTATAGGAGATTTGAGGGTTTTACTCACTTCCCAGGGTATCGAGTCTAGGATTCAGGGACGAGAAAAAAAGCCATATTCGATATGGCAAAAAATGAAGCGTAAAAATATCAGTTTTGAACAATTATCTGATATTATGGCGTTTAGGATAATTGTTGCTGATGTAAAGGAGTGTTACCATACTTTGGGCATTATTCATTCAGAATATCACAGTATTCCTGGTAGTTTTAAGGATTATATTTCTACTTCAAAAAGCAATGGTTATCGATCACTACACACAACTGTAATAGGACCAGGAAAACAAAAAATTGAAGTGCAGATAAGGACAGAGGAAATGCATGAAGTTGCAGAATATGGAATTGCGGCTCATTGGTGTTATAAGGAAGGTGTAGATAATAAAAAATCGGGAGATAATTATAAATGGGTTAGTGAATTATTAAATATTTTAGAATTTAGTTCTGATCCGGAAGAGTTTATAAGAAATACTCGTTTGGAAATGCACCAAGATCAGGTTTTTTGTTTCAGTCCGAAAGGGGACCTTATTGCTTTGCCATATGGTGCAACTGCTATAGATTTTGCTTATGCCATACATTCTGATTTGGGAAATACATGTATTGGAGTTAAGGTTAATGGGGTTATAGCGCCTCTTAGAACAATCTTAAAAAATGGGGATCAGGTAGAAGTTATATGTTCGGTTAATCAGCATCCTTCAGAAACTTGGGAAGAATTTGTTGTAACAGGTAAGGCTCAGGCTCAGATTAGGAAGTATGTTAGATCTAAGAAAAGGGAGACATATTTAAAGCAAGGTAAGCATATTATACAGAGATTTTTCGTGGAGAAGAAGGTTGAATTCTCTGAAAGTATTATAAAATCTATTTTGCATATTTTTTCTAAAACTCAATTAGATGATTTATATATTGCAGTAGGGGAAGGGCTTATTTCCAGGCAAGATATCTTGAATGCTTGTTATCCTGATTATGAAAAGGATAATATTTCAAAATCTAAAATATTAAAAATCTTTGGTCCTAAGGAGAAAAAAAAGAAGAAAAGTAATATATATGATGAGGAGCACTCTATAAAGGGGTTGATTCCAGGGATGCCTGTGCATTTTGCAGGATGTTGTCATCCTTTGCCAGGAGATAAAATACTGGGGTTAGTTCATACAGGAAGAGGTATAACAGTTCATTTGTCTAGGTGTGAAAATGTAAAAAAGGCGGAAGCAAAAGATAGCATTATTAAGCTTTATTGGAATGAAAATGCTAAAATTAAGCAGTTATATTTGGGTAGGATTAGGGTCGTAGCTGCAAATAGTTTTGGGGCTATTTCTATTATAATATCTGAAATTGCTAGCCAGAATATTAATATAGTAAATATGAAAATTGTGCATAAAACAGATGCTTATTATGAATTGTTAATTGACTTGGAGTTAGATAATGTTAGAAAATTACGTTCTCTAAAGGCATATTTACGTAGTTCGAAAGTTATCTTCTCTGTGGATAGAATTTAGCTAGTACAATTAATTAATATAAATGGTTTCAAATGGGTAAGAATAATTATTTACGTTTAGGAGTAAATATTGATCATGTGGCTACTTTGCGTAATGCAAGAGGAGGGATTCATCCTGAACCTTTGAGGGCGGCTTTGATTGCCAAGAAAGCAGGAGCTGATGGTATCACTGCCCATTTAAGAGAGGATAGAAGACATGTATCTGATCAGGATATTATAGATTTAAAAAATAATATTGAATTACCTTTGAACCTAGAGATGGCGGCAACTGATGAGATGTTAGAGATAGCTCTTAAAACAAGGCCTAATGCTGCATGTATTGTTCCGGAAAAAAGAGAAGAAATAACTACAGAGGGAGGGTTGGATATTACCAAACTACAAGATATGTTATATCATTTTATAAAAAAGCTTAAAGAGGAACAAATTAGGGTCTCTTTATTTTTAGAGCCTGATATGGGAATGATAAATATTGCTAAGGAGTTGGATGCAGATATTATTGAATTTCATACAGGAAAATATGCTAATTTAAAGCAAGAGGAGCAAAGTAGGGAGTTGGAAAAAATAGTGAAAATGACTAAATATGCTCATTCTTTAGGAATAGAATGTCATGCTGGTCATGGTTTAACTTATGAAAATGTTGAAGATATTGCCAGGATAGATGAGTTAAAGGAATTAAATATAGGACATTTCTTGATAGGAGAGGCGCTATTTTTAGGGTTAGATAAGGCAATTGTAAGAATGAGAAATATCATTGATAATTCGCGTAATTTAAAGGTTGCCTAAGTGATAGTTGGGATAGGTACAGATATTGTTAGAATTCCAAGAATAAGAAAGGTTTTTGAAGGATATCCCCAAGAGTTTCCTAGAAAAATACTTGGTGATCAGGAGTTAGAGTTTTTTTCAAAAATATCTTTAAAAGAAAAACAAATTTCATTTTTGGCAAAAAGATTTTCTGCTAAGGAAGCTTTTGTAAAAGCTTTGGGAACTGGGTTTAGAAATGGGGTGGTATTGCCTGATATTATAGTAGAAAATGATTCTTTGGGTAAACCGCAAATTAGGCTTCTGGGCAAGGTAAATGAGTTTTTACCTAAAGGCTGTGATGTTTTCCTATCAATTGCAGATGAGATTGATATGGCAGTGTCTTTTGTAGTAATTCAGCGTAGTGAATAAAGAGATGCTTTCATATCTTTTAGTTGAAATTACTACTTGCATTTCAAAGGATATGACCGTAAGATCTATGTCACTTTGGCGGAGTAGCTCAGGTGGTTAGAGCAATGGAATCATAATCCATGTGTCGGGGGTTCAAGTCCCTCCTCCGCTACCATCAATTATCGCTTTATCGTGTCTTAGGAGGGGCATATAGTGATATTTATCTATAAAAAAATATTTGAGATACCCAATTCATAATTATTATGAGCGTAGTAGTTTCTGCATTTTATAAATTTGTTGATTTACCTAAATACGAATTGTTGAAAGATGAGCTTTTGAATAAGTGTAAAAATTTATCTTTGGGAGGAACTATATTGCTTGCTAAAGAAGGGGTTAATGGTTCGATTTCTGGTACAAGAGAGCAAGTTGATCGGTTTTATGACATGATTGCTGATTATTCGTTCTTTAAGGATATGCAATATAAAGAAAATATATGTAAAACGGTACCATTTGAGAAGATGAAGGTACGTTTAAAGAAAGAAATTGTTGCGCTTGGTAGGGATGGTATTGATATGAATAATAGGGGAGAATATGTAGATCCGGGTGATTGGGATGATTTTATATCTAAAGAAGATGTGGTGGTTATAGATACAAGAAATGATTATGAGTATGATATTGGTACTTTTGAAAATTCTATAAATCCAGAAACGGATAATTTCAGAGATTTTCCAGTTTGGTTTGAGGATCATGAAAAAGAGTTCAAAGACAAGAAAATTGCTATGTTTTGTACTGGTGGTATTAGGTGTGAGAAATCAACGGCTTATGTAAAAGCTAGAGGGTTTGAAAAGGTTTATCATTTAAAAGGAGGGATTATCGATTATTTCAAGGTATCAAAAAATAAGAATAAAAAATGGAGTGGTAAATGTTTTGTATTTGATGATAGATGTGCAATCGATGATGATATGAAGCCTAGTGAATTGAGATGTAGCCATTGTAATATAGAGCTTAAAAGGAGTGAGCTTGAGCTAAGAAAAAATCAGAAGAAATTTTATTGTCATAGTTGTTTTACGAAGCTATGTTGTAACTAATGTATTTCTTGTTTTGCGGGCTCCCAAATATCGAAGATGGAAATTGGTATAATCTGCAATATGTGATATTATGGTATGTATAACATGTTTTTTAGAGTAGATTATTTATGTTTAGGCGCGCATTTTCTTTAATAGAGTTATCTGTTGTGTTAGTGATTGTCAGCGTGCTTCTTACTGGAATAGTGATAGGACGTAAGATGGTCGATAGGTCTCAGATTTTAGCTATAATGGAAGAAATTAATATGTATAAGGTGGCTGTAAATACTTTTAAAAGTAGTTATAATGCTATGCCAGGTGATATGAATAATGCTTCTTTTTTCTTTTCTGGTGCGGTAAATGGTAATGGAACTGGTTATATTTGGTTCAATATAGAACATCCAATGGCCCATTTACTAGCAGCTGGTATGATTGATACTAAAGTTGAGAGTAATACGCATGTGAAATCAAAGTTTAGGAACGCTAGAATTTATATTCATTATATTACTAGTGGTTTACTTCCTTCTAGTAGTAGACACGGAATTAGCTTTGTTTCTGATACTCATGGTTCATATCAGAGTAGCATTCTTCCAATGGAGCCTACAGTTCATAAATGGCCTGAAGATGTTAATGATTCTATTTTAACAGGTTACGAGGCTCATAGTATAGATGAAAAATTTGATGATGGTATTCCAAATGATGGAGACATAGGAACAAGGATGTATAACTATAGTGGTCTTGTAGGCAATTGTACTAATTATGGAAGGACAGCTTATATATTAAATTCTACTGATAGGGATTGTAAATTGATATTTCTTATAGAGGAACCTATATAATGAATAAAATGGTTATTCCGAGTAATATTCTGTAATATCCGAAAGGGGAAAACCCAAATTTTCTGATTATCTGTATGAATTTAGATACCACAATAAGTGCTGATAAGAATGCGGTAATAAAACCGATTATTATTGGGAGTATATGATCAATTGATGATATATCGCTTTTTATTAGTTCATATATTGTTGCCCCAAATATTGTTGGTATAGCTAGGAAGAATGAAAATTCTGCTGCGGTTTTTTTGGATAAACCAAGAGTAACCCCTCCTATAATAGTTGCTCCAGATCTTGATAATCCGGGAATCATTGCTAAGCACTGAAATAATCCTATTTTAAGGGCCGTGCTTTTTGTTACTTCATCTATATTATTATATTTCTTAGTAAAATTGATCTTATCGGCGGCTATCATTATCATTCCTCCTGCTATTAGGCTGTATGCAACGACGGTAGTAGAAAATAATATATTTTTAATAAAATCATGAGCTAATGCACCAATGATAACAGCTGGTAATACTGCAATTATCATATTTATGACAAAATTCTTGGCATTTTTTTCTTTATAAAAGGTAAATAATATTTTGGTTAATGTGTGCCTGTATAACACGCAAACAGCAAGTATTGCTCCAAACTGTATAGTGATTTCAAATGTTTTATCTGGAACAGAGTTAAATTTGAGCAAATCCCCAAACACAATTAAATGACCAGTAGAAGAAACCGGCAAATATTCAGTTAATCCCTCAATGATACCTAAAATAACCGCCTTAATGGCAACAATAATATCCATATAATAATAATTTCAGTTCGAGACATCTGCTTTATCCCGAATTGCAAAATCAGTCAACATTATTATTTTGAAACACTACATACTAATAAAACCCAAGAAGGATGTTTGTAGCAAAGTATTTTAGTATTTATTTACTAGACACTGTTGTTAAATCTATATAATTTCATATTCACCTCTATTTTGGCTTATTTTTTATTTAAATTCTCTTTCATATATTCCGATATGAAAGAGAATTTAGATAAAAAAACACTCAAAATATAACAAAATCTAAAAATATATAGATTTAACAACAGTG
>Ga0208127_1000595_pt1 | contig 18545 bp, 20 predicted proteins | sample ETNtaG_6_FD_185751 | JGI IMG/M metagenome (GOLD analysis project Ga0208127, IMG submission 185751) | Marine microbial and viral communities from oxygen minimum zone, Eastern Pacific Ocean - ETNP201306SV45 (SPAdes) (version 2) | ecosystem: Environmental > Aquatic > Marine > Oceanic ... | reverse complement strand
TATCTTCATCAATTTCTCCCACCATCGCCATAGCGGCTTCAGTCAATCTGCATTCTGTGTACCTTGCTGCCGCTGGTGGGTCATCAAGAGAGCCAAAGTTGCCCTGTTTGTCAACGAAAGTTACCCCACGGGAAAAATCTTGCCCTAAGCGCACGAGGGCATCGTAGATTGCAGCATCACCGTGTGGGTGATAGCGCCCCATAGTTTCACCAACTACTCGAGCACTCTTGCGATGAGGGGTATCTGCCCGGATACCCATTCGGAGCATCGCATAAAGAATTCTGCGTTGAACCGGTTTTAGGCCATCTCGCACATCTGGTATGGCCCGCGAAGTGATTACTGAAAGAGAGTAAGCCAGAAAAGATTCGCGCATCTCTTCGGCTACAGAAACTTCAACGATGTCTCGAGCGAAGCCTTCGTCTTTTGGTAAAAGTTCTTGTTGTTCAGTCACGGTTATTTAAGTAATTTCTTTGATTTGTTATATCTATATTGCACCATGGCAGTGACATATGCAGTGCATCTATAGGTTGTGACCGTACTCTGAATATCTAAGCAAGTCGTGGAATCAACGAGAAGAGTGGCTTGGAGCTGGACAACAATCTTTTGGACAGGGGGCTGGAGCGATGCCTAAATTTCCAAGAGCAAGATATTCCGGTTGATCACTGAAACTTTCTTTTACTAAATCAACAATCATTTGAGAAAATCGTGGGTCGTCGTCTATCGTCTCAGCTCTGGCAAATGCTATTCCATGGTTAGCTGCGCACTCCGCTGCTTCAACATCTAAATCCCATTCAATTTCAAAGTTGTGAACAATGAAACCAACTGGAGAGACCACTATTGCTGAAACTCCTTCAGCCGCTAGTTCATCAATTCGATCACAAACATCAGGGATAAGCCAAGGTACTTGTGGTGGGCCGCTACGCGATTGCCAGACTACCTCCCAGGGATGGTTACCATCAGGGTCCACTCTTTCAGCAATCAATCGTGACGCTTCATTTATTTCCTCTACATAAGAACAAGTCTCAGCAGCAGAGATCGGCAGACTATGGGCTGAAAAAAGTAGTCGAGCTTCCTTTCGCTTATCTTCCGGTAAAGAACTGAGAGCCTCAGATAAGCGGTCCGCAGCTGTTTCAATGCAACCTGGATGGTCGAAATGAGGCCTTAACCGAGTTATTGAAACGCGACCATTTACCCTTTCGACCCCGGCTTCTATCTGTTCTAGGTATTGTCGACAGCTTGAATAAGAACGGTAAGGGGAGGCGATCCAAGCAGCAATCTCATCAAAACCCTTTTCGTCTAACTCTTCAATTACATCTTCAATGAATGGAATTGAATTCCGATTTCCCCAAAAAACTGGAATATCAAGTTCCTCTTGGCCCAAGACCTTTCTGACAGACTCCAAAATAGATCGCATACGTCCGTTCACTGGAGAGAGGCCACCACGGCTTAAATAACGATCCGCGACTTCTTGCAACCGATCAGCAGGGATGTTCCTTCCTGCTGTTACAGACTCAAGGAAGGGAAAGACTTCTTCAGGGCTTTCAGGGCCGCCAAAACCTACAAGCAGTATCGCGTTAGGTGCCTTTTTAGAAGCCATGGTTCACTGAGTCTAGGAATTAACATCAAATTTTGACAGATCTTTGCTCAAACTTTCTTGAATAGTTTGGGCTATTTGACCACGAGTGGTTTTTCTAGTCCGAATGAGCTCAGTTCGCCCTACCTCGGAAAGGTTCTTCGCTCTTTCTTGTGCCGTAGCAATAACTTCTTCCTGCGGGACGACTTCGTCAAGGTAACCGACATCAACAGCATCTTCTGGGGTGTACATGTAACCGAGTGCCGTGGCTTTTGTGTAATGCCGTTTAGATAAACGGTCTCGAGCTAATTCTGTGGCAAAGAAAGGCAGAGCCATTCCTATTGTTACTTCAGGTAGACCTACTTTGAAATCTCCTTTAGCTCCTATTCGGATGTCTGAACTCAGCAGAAGGATAGATCCAGCAGCAATAGCATGGCCGGTACAAGCAGCTACTACAGGACGAGAAAACATGTACATCTTAAGAAACAGGTCCACTCCTTTAGACAGCATCCCTCGGGCGGCTTCAGCTCCTTCGTTCATTACTGAAAGGTCAAATCCTGCAGAGAATCGATCCTGACGTCCAGCAAGAACTAGGGCATGAGCGTCCGAATCTTCCACTTCATCAAAGGCTGCAAGGAGTGCGTCTATTACTTCGTAACCCAAAGCGTTAGCTTTGCCGTCATCTAAATAGAGTGTTGCTACATTTTCTTCAGTTTTTATTGTGACTAAGGAATTGCTCATAAATACAACTTACTTGCTAATAGTCACACAACAATAGGTGAGCGGTAGACTTTAAATCATGAGTGAAGTAACACAGGAAACCACGATAGAAACCCCGGAAGGTGCGGTAATGAGCATCACGCCGGAAGCTATGGAGAAAGTCATAGCAGTACGGGCGGAAGAAGAAGAATCCGAAGAGTTAGCACTCCGTATCTCAGTGACTGGAGTTCAAGGGATTGACTATTCTTACGATTTGGCATTCATTCACTCAAAAGATCTAACCGATTCTGACTTGCAATGGGAGACTAACGGACTAACTATTGTTGTCCCGGAAGATAGCCATACTCGACTTGTTGGGGCAACATTAGACATTCCTTCAAATTCTGCACAAGGTGGTCTGGTAATCCGTAATCCAAATCGACCCAACCCATTGGGCGATATAGAGCACCTAGAACTCACAGGAGACATACCAGAACGAGTGCAACAATTATTAGAACAGCGAATCAATCCGGCACTTGCATCCCACGGAGGTTTCGCAACTTTAATAGGAGTTGATGGACCTAAAGCTTACATAACGATGGGTGGCGGGTGCCAAGGATGTGCTATGAGTCAAGCGACACTAACTGAAGGTATTCAGTCGGCCATTCTTGAAGCAATACCCGAAATCACTGAGGTCATTGACAGCACTGATCATGCCTCGGGGAGCAACCCCTTTTACACCTAGTAATAAAATAGTTACTTGAACTTCTCTATTTTCCGGAGTTAAGAACTTGGTTTACTGTTGCGACAACTCCGTCAGCGTCTAAACCGAAAGAAGCAAGTAAAGAATCAGCATTGCCATGTGGATGGTGATCTACTGGAACCCCTAAAACCTGGACCTGAGTATTTGGAGATATTTCCGCAAGACTGTCACGGACAAGGGAACCAAATCCACCTTGGCGAAAACCATCCTCAATAGTTACCACTAGAGAGTGTTCAGCAGCGTTTTTGATCATGTCTTGATCTAGGGGACTGATCAGTCTTGGATCCCATACCGTAGTTGAGACTCCTTGAGAGGTAAGACGTTCCGCAGACTCGATGGCGACTGACAGCATTTTCCCGGCACCTAAAATACAAACCTGTGTGTCCTCGTCGCCTGCTGAACGGACAAGACGTGCGGAGAGCCCGTTACCGACTTCAGACCATTCAACATGAGGAGCAGCAGTTTTAGCCCACCTGATAGCGCAAGGGCCATCATCGTATTCAAAAGCATCATGAAGCATCTGTTGTAGCTCCTGGTAAGAAGAAGGAGCAAAGACTTTCATTCCTGGAACCTTTGTTAGTAGTACTAGGTCCAACACGCCATGATGAGATGGTCCATCATCACCCGTGACCCCCGCTCGATCTAAACAGAAAATAACGGGCAGTCCGTGTAAAGCGACATCAAGATTTACTTGATCGATGGCTCTTGTTAAAAATGTCGCATAAAGAGCCACAACGGGTCGGAGTCCTCCCATGGCCATGCCTGCAGATGCTGTGACAGCATGCTGTTCAGCTATACCCACATCAAAACAACGATCAGGAAAACGGTTCATAAATGGAAGTAATCCGGTGGAGTCAGGCATAGCAGCAGTTAAAGCCACAACGTTCTCACGTGATTCAGCTTCCTTTATCAAAGTTTCCGTGAATGCTTCTGTGTAACTACCCGGCTTAATTCCAGAGGTGTCATGCATATGCTTAACCGGGTCTTTTTCCGCAGGCTCATAGCCGCGACCCTTTTGAGTCAAGACATGAACGAGAACTGGTCCTTCAAACTCTGAAGCATTTTTTAGAGCCTCTTCTACCTCGTTGATGTCATGGCCATCAAATGGGCCGAGATAATGAACGCCTAGGGTTTCAAAAAAAGCTGCTGGTTCAAAAATTTCTCGAATCGCTGCTTTAGTAGCATTTATTCCTCGCTCAAATATTTCCCCAACCCAAGGTAATTTTTCTGCTAGCTCTTCAAATCGGCGTTGGCGCCTCATGTAAGTTGGATTGGAACGGATACGAATAAGACTTTCTGTTAGTTTCCCTACAGTCGGAGCGTAGGAGCGGCCGTTGTCGTTCAAAATGATGGTTAAATCCAGTTCGCTGTGACCCAGATTGTTCAAACCTTCAAAAGCCATGCCGCCAGTCATGGCGCCATCACCAATTACTGCAACTACCCGACGATCTTCTCCACTTGTGTCAAAGGCTGTAGCGAGTCCATGAGCGTAAGAAAGAACCGTTGACGCATGAGAATTTTCTATCCAGTCATGAGGAGATTCTGCTTGAGATGGATAGCCCGAAATTCCTTCTGGTTGCCTTAGTTGAGCAAATTGATCATTGCGTCCGGTTAGTAATTTGTGGACATAACACTGATGTCCGGTATCCCACAAAATGACGTCTTTCGGGCTATCAAATACTTTGTGTAGCGCAATAGTTAATTCCACAACACCAAGGTTTGAACCAAGATGCCCTCCAGTTTTATCAATAACTGAAACTATTTCAGAACGAATCTCTTCCGCGAGAACACCAAGCTCTTTCTCGTCAAGAGAACGAAGATCATTCGGGCTTTTTATCGATTCAAGATGCACTTAAAAACCTCGCTGTTACTAAATAACAACCTATCTGAAATGTCCCAAATTTCATTTATGCCATATGTCTCAGGCTCCATTTATGCCACCCATCGGCAATGAATCTTCCCAACAATATTCCTACCCCTAAGACGATAAGCCCTCCGATTGCATCAATCCAGTAGTGATTACCTGTAACTATCACGGCAAAAAGGGTAGCTATTGGATAAAAGACAATTAATCCACGAGCCCAACGGGATTGTAATGTCGGCCATAAAGCTAAAGTGCACCAAAAAGCCCATGCAAAGTGAAGACTGGGCATAGCTGCGTATTGATTTGAAACTTTTTGCATAGTCCCCGAATCAAAAGACCAAAGCCCACCGATATCTGAGACGGTGTCAACAAAAGGCCAAGTAGCAAGACATGCGCCGTATTGACCACAGTCAGTAAGTAAGCGAGGCGGCATCAAAGGGAAAAGGCTAAACCCGATTAGTGCTAGCCCAGTGGTGCATAAGAAAGATGTTCTCCATCTTGGGTAAAGGAATGGGAACTTTCTGTAAATCCAAATTAATGCAAAAGCGGTTACCACAAAATGAAAGGTTCCATAAAAAAGATTCCAGAATTGAATGAACCATCGCCAGTCAATAAAAAGATTCTGTATCTCTAACTCAACAAAGAGCCCTAAGGCATCTTCTAAATCAATGATTGATTCAGCATTTTTCAAAGCTTGATCTGAACTTACTGATGCTGAACCGAATTGATTACGAATAGCCGAGTAGAAGATATAGAAAATTAAGACAAGTGCAATTTCCGCCCACCAGCGTAAACCGGTTCCTACTCCTTCTTCAGACAAGCGTTTAAACTTTTTCATTGAGTCTGGTGAGGAATTTTGGTTCGGAAGCATAATCAATAAATGAAAATCTATTTAGTCAACACGTTCAAGGAATCTTTCGGTGTTAACTAAAACGCGAATAATGATGGCTGACCCTATTACAGTCTCGTTTTCTTCGCAATTGTCAACACATTTAGCCTGTGCGCGAAAAGTTATGCGTCTTCCATCTACTTCTTGGACTTCAGCAGTGGCACTAATTTTCGTCCCGACTCCAGAAGGCGCAAAATGGTCAAGGTGGATGCGCATTCCTACAGAGGTGTATCCAGGTTCTAGATGATCACTAATTGCAGCAACACTCGCTTCTTCAAATAGAGAGGCGAGCCGTGGGGTCCCTAAAACCGGAACCTCGCCAGAACGTAGCGCGATAGCGGTATCATTTTCAGACACTGTAAGGTCAATAGAGGCGTTAAGTCCGACGGTTATGCTCACAGCGATACCATACGCAGTAGTTCGTGATAAGACAGCATTGACCACAAAGAAAAATGAAAAAAATTTACGAAGGGAAATAAGTGGACACTAAGCAGGATCCGAATCCGTTACTAGAAGCAGATCTCCTTGAGCGCTCGCTTCAAAAGGCATTGAATGGCGGAGGTGAATTTGCTGAGATATTCGTGGAAGACCGTAGATCTATGTCAGCGGTTTTTGACGATGGTCGAGTAGAAGAACTGACAAGCGGGAGAAGTCGAGGAGCGGGTATCCGAGTTGTCGCTGGAGAGACTACGGGCTTTGCTCATACTGCGGATTTAACTGTTCGAGGAATTGAAGCCGCTGTTGAATCAGCTGCCGCCGCTGCTCGAAGTGGAGAGTCTACAAATGCGTCAGTAAATCTTGGAAATGAGAATCAAAATCATACTCAAACTAAGAAACTGCCTTCCGATATAGAAAAAACCCAGAAAGTCAATCTTCTCGCTCAGGCTAATGAAATCGCACGAAGCCAAGAAGGAGAAATAGTTCAAGTTTCGGTTGGATATGGAGATAGTCGTCGCCGTATTCAAGTAGCTAACACGGATGGATTATTTGCCAGTGATGACCAAGTAAGAACATCGTTTTCGGTTTCTTGTGTCGCAGCGGGAGATACAGGTTTACAAACTGGTCGGGAATCAGTCGGTCATACGGTCGGTTTTGAGTTATTTGATCAAGTAGACGTAGAAGAAATAGCACGTAAAGCCTCGCAACGTGCCATTACTAAACTTGGCGCCGTACCTGCTCCAAGTGGCGAAATGACAGTAGTGGTAGGCCCGGGTGGAGGTGGAGTTCTTTTCCATGAAGCCTGCGGCCATGGACTAGAAGCAGACCTTGTTGGAAAATCTGCTTCGGTTTTTGCAGGAAGAAAAGGAGAAATGGTTGCTAACCCGATGGTCACACTAATCGATGACGGAACAATGTCGGGAGAGTGGGGTTGTTATGCCATAGATGACGAAGGCCACCCTGCTCAGCGAAACGTACTTATAGAAGAAGGAAAACTCACCGATTACATGTGGGACTACTTAAGAGCACGAAAAGAAGGAAGATCTAGTTCTGGAAACGGACGACGACAAAGTTATCAACATCTGCCAATGGTTCGAATGACGAACACCTATCTGGAAGCAGGTTCTTCCTCACCAGAAGAAATTATCTCCTCAACAGACTATGGCGTGTACGTAGCTCAACTGGGAGGAGGCCAAGTAAACACTGCAACTGGAGATTTTGTTTTTGGAATGACAGAAGCCTATTTGATTGAAGATGGTGAACTAACTACACCAATAAGAGATGGAAATCTTATTGGCAATGGACCTCAAGCATTGTTAGACATTGATGCAATTGCCAATGACTTTGCTATGGGATCACCGGGTACTTGCGGAAAAGATGGACAAGGGGTTCCAGTAGGTGATGGCACCCCGACTCTAAGAGTGACTCGATTAACTGTCGGCGGAACGGCTGCCTAATATGAGCGAACTTTTAACGATCTGTGAACAGATCGTCAGTAAAGCAAAAGATGGTGAACAGATTGAAGCCGTAGCTGTCTATGGGAAAGAGACAGAAGTTCGTGCATATGAAGGAGAAATTGAGTCGCTCACCACTGCCGAATCTCAAGGGGTGGGAATAAGAGTAGTAAAAGATGGTCGTCAAGGTTTCGCCCATGCTGGAACGTTTACTCCAGAAGATCTAATTGAAACCTTGAATGAGGCCAGAGATAACTTAGTTTTCGCCACCCCAGACGAGTTTTGCGGAGTCGCAGAACCTGACGGCATCAAGCCAGTGGACTTGGATGTTTATAACGACGAACTAGTGGGAGTTTCCACTGAAGAAAAAGTAGCGATAGCTCTTGAATTAGAACGTCGCACTCGTGAAGGAGATTCTCGGATCATAGGTGTTGAATCTGCAGATTACTCAGATTCCATTTCTGAAAGCGCGGTTATGACAAGCACTGGCATTAGCGCTGCATCACGGGAGACAGGCTGCTCCCTTACTACTTATTCCTTGGCAGAAGAAAACAATGAAACTCAAACAGGATTCGGGTATTCAATCGGCCGTTGTTTACAAGATTTAGATATCGAAAAAGCATCAACTGAAGCTGTTAATCGAGCAACACGCATGCTTGGATCTGTAAAGCCTCCATCTGGGCGGTTCACCGTTGTATTAGACCCCTGGGTAAGCGCTCAGTTCTTGGGGATAGTTGGAGGCACTTTAAATGCTGAGTCAGTTCAAAAAGGAAGATCGCTTTTCGCTGGCCGTTTAGGAGAAGAAGTAGCAGAACCATCAATAAATTTAATCGATGACCCTACAGACCCAGCGGCGTTCACTGCGACATCTACAGACGGAGAAGGGCTAGCTACACGACGAAACGTTCTGATAGAAAATGGTCGATTAAATCAGTTCGTGCACAACAGTTATACCGCACGTAAAGAAGGTACTTCTTCTACTGGGTCTGCGATACGCGGTTACTCTTCCACTCCGGGAGTCGGCGTCCAGGCACTTGCAGTTACCCCCGGAAATGTGAGTCCTGAGGACTTGATTTCAGAAGTAACTGATGGGGTTCTTGTACAAGGCGTAAGTGGCCTTCATTCTGGAGTTAATCCCGTCAGTGGAGATTTCTCCACGGGCGCTGAAGGCCTGAGAATTCGAAACGGAGAACTAGCGGAACCAGTGCGAGAGTTCACTATCGCTTCAACAATTCAAAAAATGTTGTCCGGGGTAACTGGAATCGGAAATGACCTCCAATGGTTACCTATGAGATCAGCTGGCGTCACTTTAGTCATCGGTGAGTTAACCGTTTCCGGAGCTTAGGTTCCTCTAATGCCCCTTTTGCATGCTCTCATTTTAGGGTTTGTTCAAGGACTGACAGAATTCCTTCCCATTTCTTCTAGCGGTCATCTCGCAATCGTTCCTTGGTTGTTCAATTGGGATGATTTTGGAGGGAATAGCTCTTTAGAAAACTCTTTTGACGTTGCTTTACACCTTGGAACGCTACTGGGTGCGATTATCTATCTTCGTTCTGATATAGCCCGATACTCAAAAGCAGCATTTCAGTGGTTTGCTTCCCGTGGTCCACTTACCGGTGATGCCCATACAGCTGTATTTATTGGGGTCACAGCAATACCCACTGGGATAGTTGGCTTAATAGTTCTTTCTTTTACAAAGGACCTCGGTGATCGGATTTGGCTTGTAGCTACTTGTCTAATTCTTTTTGGGTTAGTTTTGTGGCAAGTAGATAAAAAGAAGACAACGAAAGATGTAGACCAGCTCACTCTAAGGCACGCAATCTTCTTGGGTTCAATGCAAGGGCTGGCCTTTCAGCCAGGTGTATCTCGATCTGGAGTAACAATTAGCGCTTTTCGACTTCTTGGAATCAGTCGAATTGAAGCAGCTAAGTTAACGTTTTTGATGAGCCTCCCTGTCATCGCTGGAGCAGGATTAGTAAAAATATTCGAAGTAGAAATACCTTCCGAGTGGATACCTCCGTTTTTGATTGGCATGGGGGCAGCAGCTATTAGTGGATGGCTCAGTATTCACTGGTTAATTCAACTAGTGAGTAAAACGAACTTTAAGAGTATTGCGACTTATCGAGTTGCAGTTGGAATTTTTGTTCTTCTTCTACTTCTCTTTGGATTTCGTTGATGCAGTCGACTGAGAATCTGACGATTTTTCTTTAGGCCCATTAGAAGTCTCATTTGTGGTTGTCTCAGATTTTTCTTTTTTGTTATTTTCAGCTGAGCGGGATCCAGTCTTTTTGCTCGTGGAACCATGGTCGTTTTTGTAGAAGCCTTCCCCTTTGAAAGAAATACCCACTCCGCTAAAAACTTTTTTTACGTTTCCGTCACACTCATTAACGGGACAATCGGTCAGTGGATCATCAGCAAAGGATTGTTTTTCTTCAAACTCGTGGCTGCAAATTTGGCAACGGTATTGATAAGTCGGCATACAGAATCTCGCACAAAGTAGTCAAGGAAGGTAGTGTTTCGTTACGGGGGTGCATTCTATCTGAGAACAGGTCAGTATCTGATTAATATTTCATCTAGTTTTTTTCAGAAAAAATGCTAAGACTATGTACATGAGTTTACTGCTGGTAGTGGTGTCTTATTTTATTGGCACGTTCCCTTCGGCTCACTTAGTAGCAGGAAGGGTCGGGTTAGATCCAACCAAACGCGGATCAGGTAATCCTGGTGCTGCCAATGTGTATCGAATTGTTGGGCAGTGGTCTGGAATCGCCGTCTTTTTTGCAGATTTTCTAAAAGGGGTACTAGCTGCATCTATTGGGTACGCCGCAGGAGGAAAATATTTAGGGGTTATCTGTTGGGGCGCAGCAACTTTAGGGCACGTAGCTCCACTTACTCGACGACTTCGTGGCGGTAAAGGCGTAGCAACAGCAGGTGGAGGCGCCATCGTGTTATTCCCGATTGCAGCGGCAATATGTTTCGGCATATTTTTCGTTGTCGCCAAAGCGACGCGAAAAGCTTCTTTAGGCTCAATCACTATCGCTTCACTCTTACCTCTCTTGATATTCGCTTTTGGAGCATCAACGAGAGAGATACTTTTCACTGTTGGTTTAAGTGTGTTGATTATTCTGAGGCATTATCAAAACATTCAGCGATTACTTTCTGGTACCGAGTCTTCTTTTAAGAGTGAGTAAAGAAATCTTTTAGGTAGCCTCAGATTAAACCAAAATTTGAAGAAATGATTCCTTTAAAAGACGCTCAAGAATACGTTCTGCAACATTGCAGGGTTGGCCACTCTGAACTTCGCTCTTCTCGTTCCTCTTTGGGGTTAGTTCTTGCTGAAGAAGTTTTAACCAGCGAAGATGTCCCTCCATTTGACAACACGGCTATGGACGGGTTCGCTGTGCGATCAGAGGATACGTTAGAGGCACCTCAACAACTAGAAATCGTAGGTACGATACCTGCTGGTTCTGCACCAGATTTTTCAATAAATCCCGGACAAGCGGCAAGAATCATGACCGGAGCCCCCCTCCCTGAAGGCGCAGACGCAGTTGTCATGGTTGAACTAACACAAGTAGAGGGAGATCAAGTAACTGTTCAAAAAACAGTTCCCGAAGGGAACCATATTCGGAGAGCGGGAGAAGATCTTGAATCTGGACAGATCGTATTTGAAAAAGGGACCAAACTAACGCCCACTCACCTAGGAGTACTTGCAAGTATTGGCTGCTTAGAAGTCAGTGTTTTCTCCCCGATAAAAGTAGGAGTGATGTCTACAGGTGACGAACTCGTTGAAGGAAAAGTACCGCTGGAGCCAGGGCAGATCCGAGATTCAAATAGACACTCTTTATTGGCTTTGCTTAATGATTTAGGTCTAGAAGGTATAGATCTAGGTCTGATACCTGATAACGAAGAATCTATAGAAACTGCGATTCGTTCTGCCTGTTTTGGTGAAGGTTCATGCGATGCGGTTATTTCTTCTGGTGGAGTCAGTATGGGGGACTTTGATTATGTCAAGGTCGTTCTTGATCGTCTAGGAGAGATGCAGTGGATGCAAGTAGCGATAAAACCTGCAAAGCCTTTGGCCTTCGGTCTAGTAGGAGACACTCCAGTGTTTGGACTGCCTGGAAATCCAGTCTCTTCCATAGTTTCATTTGAGTTGTTTGTTTTACCAGCGTTGAAAAAAATGATGGGAGAACCTGAGATATGGGCCCCGAAAATTCGAGCTATCGCAGATAGTTCGCTTTCCCGAAGACAAGATGGAAAAACCCACTTTGCTCGAGTAAAGGCTTACATAGGAGATGGAAGTTACCGAGTCAAATCCGCAGGAGGTCAAGGCTCACACCAATTATCCGCCATGGCCGACGCCAATGCTCTTGCCGTTATTCCTGATGGTGATGGAATCAATGAAGGAGAGCTCGTTGAGATAATCTTCCTTCACCAACTCACGCGTCGTCTCAATGGCTCCTAGGGTCTAACCTGTTTACTGTGAGAGAAGAATTAACAGACACCTTTGGGCGGATACATAAAGATCTGCGTATCTCTGTCACAGATCGATGTAATTTTCGATGCACATACTGCATGCCGCCTGAAGGCTTAGATTGGGTTCCCCGCGATGAGCTCCTCACTTTTGAAGAAATAGAACGAGTCTCAAGACTTTTAGTGGAACAATTTGGAATTGAGAGTATTCGCATAACTGGTGGTGAACCCACTGTTCGAGCCCACTTACCAGTATTGATAGAAAAACTTTCTCAACTTCCAGTAGATCTTTCAATGACAACGAATGGTGCCACTTTGCGAACTCTCTCCAATGATTTAGTTCAAGCGGGCCTAAAACGAATCAACATTTCCCTTGACTCACTAAGACCAGATCGCTTTACCGAACTAACACTTCGAGACAATCTCCCGCAAGTGTTAGACGGTATTCAAGCAGCAGTAGATTCAGGATTAAACCCAGTCAAAGTAAATATGGTCGTTATGGCGGGAGTAAATGATGACGAAATTATCGATTTCGCTCGCTTTGGCCGCGAATACGGCGTGATCGTCCGCTTTATTGAATTCATGCCTCTAGATGCTTCTGAGGGCTGGACAACTGGACAGGTCGTAAAGCAAGAACAAATTATTGATCAGATAAATTCAGAGTTCCCTCTAATACCAGTCCAGCGAACCTCCGCACCTGCAACCCGATTCACTTACGAAGATGGTCAAGGAGAAATCGGTGTCGTCGCAAGTGTTACTGAAAAGTTCTGCGATACATGCGATCGGATTCGCTTAACTGCCGATGGGCAGTTCCGTAATTGCTTATTCGCCGTCGACGAATTTGATATAAAAAATTTACTTAGATCAGGCTCAACCGATGGAGAAATCTCTGAAGAGATAAAGAAAGCAGTTGCTGCAAAATGGGCAGGGCATGGTATTGGCACAGTTGACTTTATTCGACCAGCTCGATCTATGTCTCAGATAGGCGGTTAAAAAATGGGTGATTTTACCCATCTGGATGATCAGGGAAGAGCCCGTATGGTAGACGTTGGAGACAAAGCCAGTTCGCGTCGGAAAGCTATAGCTCGAGCTGAAATACATATGTCGCCAGAAACAATTCAAGCTCTTACTCAAGGAGGGATACCTAAAGGGGATGTTTTAGCTGTTGCTCGAGTTGCTGGTATTCAAGCAGCTAAAAAGACTGCCGAATTGATCCCTTTATGTCACCCTCTTCCGCTTACTTCTGTCACAGTGGAATTTGAGATCAAAGAAGACCGAGTAGAGATTGAATCTAAAGCGGAGACCTTTGGTCAAACTGGAGTAGAGATGGAAGCGCTCACCGCTTGCTCCGTTGCAGCTTTAACTATTTATGACATGTGTAAGGCTCTTGATCGCATGATGGTCATAGAGTCAGTCGCCTTATGGGAGAAAGAAGGCGGCAAGTCAGGGGATTGGAAACGCAGTCAGTGAACATCTTTCGCGCGTAATGCGCGATAATTCGCGCTATTCGCGCGAGGAAATCCACCAAAATACAGTGTTTTAGTACTAAAGTCTCTTTTCACCGGCGAAAGCCGATATAGCAAGGAGGAAAAGGTGCTAATTCTGTTAGGTCTCGCAGTCTTGTGGGCAGCGGTTCTTCTTCCTCCGATTCTTAGACGAAACACTCGACGAACAGTCCTACGACCACCTCTTTCTCTTGCGGGTTCACACCATGCCAGTAGTTGGCAAGCTATACAAAAAGCAGCAAAAGAAATTCCCAATAGCGCTCAAGCAGCTAAGCGGCGACGTCGAGACGTCCTGCTCGCTTTGATAGGCATTGCAATAATGACCTTACTTTTTGCCTTCGCAGTGGGAAGCATCATGTGGATGATTCATTTCTTAGCGGATGTTGCACTCGTTGGATATGCAACTCTTCTTACACTGCGAAACCAGAAGACACTAGAAGGCCAAGATGTAGTGGTTCCTTTCCGTCCAGCATCGCCTTTAGTGCCAGATACTGGCATAGCAATGCGGGATGAAGCAGTTCTTCGTCGTCAAGCCAACTAGAGACTACTAGGCTACGATCCACCAAATAACGGGGGTGTAGCTCAGTTGGCTAGAGCGCTACGTTCGCAACGTAGAGGTCGGCGGTTCGATTCCGCTCACCTCCACTAGTTAGTGGATGATAAATAACAAGATTGTTATCAGAATAAGCGACTATACGAATCACCGAGTATTTCATCCGTGGGGCCACCTAACCAGTCAAGCGCTGTAGCATAAGCCGACCGCGTATCCAGAGTGATTGGAAGATCACCCTTGACAAGATTTCTTAAATCGAAATTTCCGTATAAACCTTTGCCTGGACCAATAAGAAACTGGACAGAAGCACCACCGTGATCGGTCCCGCTAGAGCCATTCTCTTCTACTCTTCTACCAAATTCGCTTGTAGACATAAGTAAAACTCGGTCCGCATGACCGTCGGATTCAATACGGTTCCAGAAATTAGATACTCCGGTCATGAAATCTGTCAAGAGATCTTGATGTCGTCCTAGTTGATTAGCGTGGGTGTCAAATCCGGGGACACTAATCACTATGACTCGAGTGTCTAAATTCATATTTATAAGCCCTGCTGCAGTCTCAAGAAGAGATGTGAATGACTCTTCAGCGTAAGGGTCTGGATTAGCTCCAGATTTCGCCGAGTTAATAGCCCCAATGGCATCTAATGAATTGGGTATAGCAGATTGAGCGGCAGCTAGTGCAGGTTCACTAGCTAACGGGGAAGCAGTGTTCAAGAAAGCCAACACAATACTTTCACTATCGGTCCCGGGGGGAGTAGCTAGTCGAAAATTCGAAGGCGACTGAATTGCTGTTGAGATACTTGATTTACCGGTAAGAATCGATGCTCCGCCGCCAAGTGCTATACCTCGAAGTGGATTAGGAGTAGAACCCTCGGTGGCATCTAACCATCGACCAATCCAGCCTGTCTCTTCCTTATCTGTTCTTGCGCTATGCCATGCATCAGTTGCAGCGAAATGTGATCTTCCCTGTCCCGGTATTCCGGATCCAGCAACAATTTTCAACATTTCTTTGTCCCAAAACTCAGACAGAGGAGCTAAAGCTGGGTGAAGACCGAAGTCGTTTATTCCAGTTAATGAGACCAGATCGGAATCAGATAAGGCAAGAGTCGGCCGAGCGTCATGGTAAATGCCATCCAGGGGAACCAATGTATTTAGTCCATCATTCCCGCCAGCCATTTGAACAATTACTACAACAGGGTTTTGCGGAGGTGTAGGTACAGATGTCGTAGTTGCTGCAGTTGTGGTGGTGCTTGTAGTACTAGAAGTCGCACTCAGAGTAGTTGAGGGGGGAACCAGTATGCTTTTCTCGGACTCTCCACGAAGCAGTGCAGCCCATACACCCACTCCCGCTGCTGTAGCTGCAGCACCACCTGAAAGGTAAAGAAATCGACGACGACTTAGTTCACTCATCTATATCACCAGAAAGTCCGGAGAAGAAAGTGCTATTGCTAGGCATACACGGCCGCCTTGAGAAGCAGAAGGAGAGCTCTCCCAAAGATCTTGAAGAGAATCAACCGTAGGTTGATTAAAACCATTTTTATGGCCAAAAATATTTGCTAGATCTTCCCAATTAGCAGATTTAGCGGCTTGAAGAGCCACGGACTCACGAGGGGTTTTCGAAACAATAACGCCGGCAGAAGAAAAACGTGCAGCGGTAGAAGAAGCACTTAGATAGTGATCCGTTCCAGGAAAACCTCCCACATTTGGAGGCCGACCAGGCAACATATTCATTTGACCTAATATGTTGGCCCGCTCTCTAGCTTCCAATTTCACTCCGGTCACTTTCTCAGCGTTGAGTAGCCAACTAACAGGATGGCGGATAATTGGAACACGCTCGTTCATTGATAAACCTGCATCAACAACTGCTTCAATAAGCGGAATGAGCTCTAAATCGTTGTTTGCAAAAACCGAGGCAAACTCGTTGATTATTTCATCGGGAATTCCAGTGCCGAGAACAGCATCTGATAGTTTTCTCGAAATAAAACCAGGAAGGGCCTCATGGTTAGTAACGGCTTCCATGACCGTATCTAAATCATGGACACCGCTATTGCCAAGAAGGATCTGAGGCGTGTCGTCATGTTGTTTAGGTTTAAACTCCACGCCATCTGGAGTGACACGCCATCCAGTAAGCGCTTTAGAAGCGGCCAATACATCATCTTCTGAATAATTACCGATACCTAACGAATAGAGTTCAAGGAGTTCTCTTCCATAGTTTTCATTAGGTTTCCTAGCCGTATTCTCTGTTCCATCCAAGAAAATAAGCATGGCAGGATCAATAGTTACTTCACGAAGCATTGTGGGATAACTTCCTCGAGCATGAGTGCGCAATAAGCGAAGATGCCTTACAAGCGCAGGCAAACTTTTTACCTCTCTTCCGCTCACTGCAAAATGGTCATGCCAGAAAAAAGTCATCCACTCTAAAACAGGGTCCGGAGTGTCTCTCATCTCATCTAACCAACGATCAAGCAATTCTAAAGAAGCCGCTTGCACTCGTTTATTGAAATCAGGGGAGTCCTTATCCGTTGGAATAAGGTCGTCAACGTCTTCAAATGGACCTACTGGTACTTCTAAACCATATTTTTCCGGATTGATCCGCTTTTGAATAATCTCAGAGAGACCTTGGTCTTGATAGCGGTCTAGTTCGCTTGGACTTAATCCGAAACCCATACGGTTGGATACCCAGAAAAGATCTTCTTGAGCGCTCATCAAAGCAACCTTAATAAATTCAGGTGCCGGCGTGTGTTTTCCATAAGAAAAGTATTTCTCGCGTTTGTTAGGAGAACATGATGAAAAGGTAAAGAAATGATGTAATTATTTTTCTTGGTTATCAGACTCCACTGCAGATAAGAGAACTTCAAAAATGTTTCGTTGCTCATTTTGCACTTCAGACCAACTCGGGATAAAAGGGCTTTCAGTTGGATTCTGAAGAAAATCTTCGCCTGCTTCAAGGACCGACTGTCCAAACAAAGAAACCATCGTTTCTTCTTGCTCACGATCGTAGGACATGGCATTTGAAATAGCATCACTTTCGTAGTGATCAATTAGTTCAAAGGCTGTTCTCATATAAGAAGCTCGTAGAGTACGGAAACTTTCTTGAGTCAGAGTCAAGCCCGAAGCGGTAAGTTTTCGAAAAAAAGCTTTAGTGATATCCCTACTCATACGATGTAAACCAGTTGTTTTATCCTCATCGGATAAGGGCTGGTGTTTATGGTCGTAATCAGCGGCTATATCTACCTGACAGATTCTTGCATTCGGATATCTGGCATAAACCTCGGACAGTACTCCGATTTCAAGACCCCAATCTGAAGGAATTCTAAGAGAACGAGCAACACTCATATCCATAGCACTTTCGCCGGCCAACGGATAACGAAAACTATCAAGATATTCAAGTTCATCAGTTCGACCAAATGTTGTTGCAAGGGCACGAATTAGAGGGGTGACGTATAAGCGACTCACACGTCCATGTAAACGTGACACTCCTTGATCCGCGGAAGAGCGATAGTAATACCCTTTAGCAAACGCATAGTTAAATGAAGGTTGAACTATTGGATATAAAAGACGAGCAAGTAGGGAACGGTCATAGTTCTTGATGTCAGCATCATGACAAGCAATTGTTTGAAACTTCTCTCTAGATAAAAGATAACCCAGACAAAACCAAACGTTTTTGCCTTTGCCAGGCTCTCCTAAAGAGAAACCAAGAGCTTCAATCGAATGGTTAACTTCTTGCAGGAGCGGACCGTCTTGCCAAAGTATGCAGTGTTTTTGTGGGAGTTGGGAAAAAAACTTTTTTGCCACTTCAAATTGCTCACGAGAAGCATTATCAAGACCAATAACTATCTCATCTAAATAATCTGCAGATGCGAGTTCACTAACTATACGAGGCAATGCTCCACCCTCTAACTCGCTGAATAAACAAGGAACTACAAGAGCGATTGGGCTCTTTTTACCCCATTGAGCCAAATCTTGTTCTAAATCAGAAAGATCGCGATCGCGTAGTTGATGAATGGTTCCAATAGGGCCATTTTGAAAAAAGTCAGGCATAAGTTCAGGCTAGACGCACCTCAGCAGGATATATCCATCTACGATCAGTATTAGATGAAAATAGATTTAGCCAAATATGGATACAAACCTGGTTTAGAAACACCGTCAGGCGAACTAGGGCGAATAGTGCGGGTAGACCGCGGAGAGTGCGATGCGGCTACTTCATCAGGCATTTTGAGAGTCCTTTCTGATTCTCAACGATCCCAAAACCTTCTCGCCCCGGTGGTAGGCGATTGGGTGTCAATAGTGGAAGATCCAGATCTTGGATTCTTAATCAACGAAGTGCTTCCGCGCTCC
>Ga0208127_1000590_pt1 | contig 18583 bp, 13 predicted proteins | sample ETNtaG_6_FD_185751 | JGI IMG/M metagenome (GOLD analysis project Ga0208127, IMG submission 185751) | Marine microbial and viral communities from oxygen minimum zone, Eastern Pacific Ocean - ETNP201306SV45 (SPAdes) (version 2) | ecosystem: Environmental > Aquatic > Marine > Oceanic ... | reverse complement strand
CTGAGCCAGAACCAGAACCAGAGCCTGAGCCAGATCCTGAACCAGAGCCAGAACCAGAGCCTGAGCCTGAACCAGAACCAGAGCCTGAGCCAGAACCTGAACCAGAGCCAGAACCAGAACCAGAGCCAGAACCAGAACCAGAACCTGAGCCAGAACCAGAACCAGAACCAGAGCCAGAACCAGAACCAGAGCCAGAACCAGAACCAGAGCCTGAACCTGAACCAGAACCTGAACCAGAGCCTGAACCTGAACCAGAACCTGAACCAGAGCCTGAAGAAAAGGAAGGTTTTTTTAAGAGGTTATTGAAAAAAACCAATAAAAAAAGTTTAGATAAAAGCTTAGAAAAAACAAGTAATTCTTTTTTTGATAAAATTAAGAAAGCTGTAGTAGGTAAAACAAAGGTTGATGTAGAAGTTTTAGATGAATTGGAAGAAATTCTTATTACTTCTGATGTTGGAGTAAAAACTACAATAAAAATAATTGATGCTATTGAATCAAGAGTTGCAAAGGAGAAATACACTAATCCTCAAGAGTTAGATTTAATTTTAAAAGAAGAAATTGGAAATATCATTTTTGATGAAAAAAATGATGATTTTGATATTGATGATAAACCATATGTAATTTTAGTTGTTGGTGTTAATGGTGTAGGAAAAACAACATCTATTGGTAAACTTGCTGCTTTTTTCAAATCCCAGGGATTGTCTGTAATGATTGGAGCAGCTGATACTTTTAGAGCTGCAGCTATAGAGCAATTGGAAGAATGGGCAACTCGTGCTGGAGTTGAGATAGTAAAACAACAAATGGGTAGTGATCCAGCTTCAGTTTCTTATGATACATTGAATTCTGCAATAAAAAAAAATAAAGATGTTGTAATAATAGATACTGCAGGTAGATTACATAATAAGATTAATCTGATGAATGAATTGTCTAAGATTAGTCGAGTTTTACAAAAACTCAATATTAATGCACCTCATGAAATTTTATTAGTTTTAGATGGTTCTACAGGTCAAAATGCTTATGAACAAGCAAAACAATTCTCTGAAGCTACTAAAGTAACATCTATGATGGTCACAAAATTAGATGGTACAGCAAAAGGTGGAGTGGTAATTGGAATTTCAGATCAATTAAGTATTCCAATAAAATTTATTGGAACTGGCGAATCAATTGAAGATTTAGAATTATTTGATAAGAAAGATTTTGTTGAATCCTTCTTTCAAAATAAAATTTTATGAGAGCAAGATCTTCAAAAAAAAACAAAATCAATGTAGTTACATTAGGTTGTTCAAAAAATTTATATGATTCTGAAATACTTATTTCTCAACTTAAGGCAAATAACAAAAATGTTGTTCATGAAGAAGATGGAAATATAATTGTCATTAATACCTGTGGTTTTATTGATAATGCAAAACAAGAGTCTATTGATACTATCTTACACTATTCTGAATTAAAAAAGAAAGGTAAGATTGATCGATTGTATGTAACTGGATGTTTAAGTGAAAGATATAAAGATGACTTAATAAAAGAAATTCCCGATGTTGATCATTTTTTTGGAACTTCAGACTTACCTCACTTATTAAAATATTTAAGGGCTGACTATAAAAAAGAATTACTAGGTGAAAGATTTCTTTCAACCCCAAAAAATTATGCATATCTAAAAATTTCAGAGGGATGTAATAGAAAATGTTCATTTTGTGCAATTCCATTAATGAGAGGGAAGCATATGTCTAGACCAATAGATGAAATTATACAAGAAGCAAAACAAATGGCGTCGCAAGGTATTAAAGAGTTGATCCTAATTGCTCAGGAATTAACTTATTACGGGATTGATATTTACAAAGAAAGAGCTCTTTCTAAACTACTTAAAAAATTGTGTAGAGTAGAAGGTATTGAATGGATTAGATTGCATTATGCCTATCCTTCAGGTTTCCCTGATGAAATTATTGATGTTATAAAAAGTGAGAAAAAAATTTGTAATTATTTAGATATTCCTCTTCAACATATTTCAGATAAGATTTTAAAATCAATGCGAAGAGGAGCTGGAAAAAATAAAATAAATAATTTGATAACAAAAATTAGAAAAAAAATTCCAGGTATTGCCCTTAGAACAACTTTGATTGTTGGATACCCAGGAGAAAAAACAGAAGATTTTGAGGAGTTATGTGAATGGGTAAAGCAAACCAAGTTTGATAGATTAGGTTGTTTTACTTATAGTCACGAAGAAAATACACATGCTTACAGTCTTGAGGATGATGTTTCAGATGAAGATAAAAAGTTAAGGCAAAATACTATTATGAAAATCCAATCAGAAATTTCAAGTAGCCTTAATAAAGAAAAGATAGGTAAAATAATTAAGTGTATAATTGACAGATTCGAAGATGGATATTATATTGGTAGAACTGAGTTTGACTCACCTGATGTTGATAACAATGTTTTGATAAAATCTCAATCTGGACACTTAAGGATAGGTGAATTTTACGATGTAAAAGTCAATGATTCAACAGAATATGATTTAATTGCTGAAATTGTATGAAAAGAAATATCTCAGTTGAAATGAATACTTCTGGTCATTTACCAGATATCACCTATGATTATGTCCAAGACAAAAAACTTAAAAAATTTTATGGAAGATCTTTTAAAATTGAAAATTTTAAGAATCAAATTTTTGATAAACGTAATTTTTCTGATGAAAAAAGAAAAATTTTGGTAGAAGTTCTTAAAGATCAAAATAAAAATTTTCAGCATATTAATGCATACAATGAGATTGATTCATTACTAAAAAAGAATAGCTATACAGTAACTACTGGCCATCAACTTTCCCTTTTCACTGGCCCATTATTTTTTATTTACAAGATAATTCAAGTAATAAAGATTTGTGATGAACTAAAAGATAATTACAGTAAATATAATTTTATTCCTATTTTTTGGATGGCATCAGAAGATCATGATTTTGAAGAAATAAGAAGTTTTAATTTATATGAAAAAACATTTTTATATGACTACAACTATAAAAACTTTTGCACAGGAAAAATTAAAACTTTGCAAATGTCTTCAATTTATAAGGAATTAAAAATTTTATTTAAAGGTAAACCCAATGAAAAAGCTTTGTTAGATCTTTTTAATAAATCATATAAAAAAGAAAAAAATTTCTCTGATGCAACAAGATCATTAGTTTATGAATTATTTAAGGATTATAATATTTTAGTTCTCGATCCAGATGATCACAGACTAAAGCTAAGTTTTAAAGAAATAGCATTAGATGAGTTGAAAAATTTCTCTACACATAAAATTGTAAATAATACAATTAAAAAAATTAAAAATTCTTATGACAAAAAAGTTAAAATTCAGGTCAATCCTAGAATTTTAAATTTATTTTATTTATCAAAATCAAAAAGGTATAGAATTGAATTTAAAGAAGATGAGTATGTATTAATCGGTAAAAACATAACATTTAAAAAGGATGAATTTATTAATCATATTGAATCCAACCCTAACAGTATCTCACCGAACGTTATTTTGAGACCTTTGTATCAAGAATCTATACTTCCAAATTTAGCATATGTTGGAGGTGGTTCCGAAATATCATATTGGCTTGAATTAAATGATTTATTCAAATTTTACTCATTGCCCTTTCCAATTCTTGTTGTAAGAAAATCATTGTTATTAATTAATAAAAGAGATTTTGAGAAAATAGATAATTTGAATTTAAAAATTCAAGACTTTTTTTTAAAAAAGGATCAACTTATTAGAAAGTTTCTTAAATCAAGCGATGAATATAATTTTAGCTTAAAAAATATATTACATAGTCATACTAAAAATATTGATGAATTAAAAAAAGAACTTTCTTCAATAGATAATTCATTAGCTTCAGTTTTGGAAGCTTTAAAAACAAGACATGAAAAAGATTTTAATTCTTTAGAAAAGAAAGTGATTAAAGCTATCAAATTAAAAAACTCACAAAAATTGAAATCTATTGATAAAATTTTTGAAAAGATATTCGTTAATGGTACTCCACAAGAAAGATTTCTAAATTTTTCTCATTTTTACGCTGTATACGGCCATGAATTTATTGATTTTATATTTAGTATTATTGAACCATTTGACTCAAGATTGCAAGTCTGTGAAATTTAATTTTATTTATCATTTTTAATGATGTATTTTTGAAAATGCAAGAAAAGGTTCTAATTCTTGATTTCGGATCCCAGTATACGCAACTTATTGCCAGAAGAGTTAGGGAACTTAACATATATTGTGAAATATTTCCGTTTAACAACAATAAGTATAAGATCAGTGATTATAAAGCACTAATTCTATCCGGATCTCCATACTCAGTTAGGTCTGAAGATTCATTGAAAATTAATATCGATAACATAAGAGGAGTTTTACCTATTCTCGGAATCTGTTATGGTGCTCAGTTACTAGCTCATAACAGTGGGGGTGTAGTAAAAGCATCAAAGACTAGAGAATATGGTAGAGCTAATCTTCAGTCTATTGATAATACAAATAATCTCTTCTCTAATATTCAAAACTCTTCTCAGGTTTGGATGAGTCATGCGGATACAATTTTTAAGTTACCGCTTTCCACAAAGAGAATAGCAAGTACCAAAGATGTTGAAAATGCAGCATTTCAATTTATAGATGAAAATACTTTTGGAATTCAATTTCATCCTGAGGTGTATCACAGTTCTGACGGAAAGACATTATTAAAAAATTTTTTGGTTGATATAGCTAATATTAAACCTAATTGGACCGCTAGTTCATTTGTTGACAAAACAATACATGAGCTCAAAAATATAATCGGAGATGAAAGTGTTGTTCTAGGTTTATCTGGTGGGGTAGACTCATCAGTTGCAGCCGTATTACTAAACAAAGCTATTGGAAATAATTTGTACTGTGTTTTTATTGATAATGGTCTACTGCGAAAAAATGAATTTGATTCTGTTTTAAAGCAATATGAAGGTATGGGTTTAAACGTGAAGGGGGTAGATGCGAAAGATAAATTTTATTCAGCCCTAAAAAACATTGATGACCCTGAAAAAAAGAGAAAAGTAATTGGAAAAGTTTTTGTTGATGTTTTTGATGAAGAATCAAAAAAAATTAACAATGTAAAGTGGCTTGGTCAAGGGACAATTTATCCTGATGTTATTGAGTCAATTTCTGTTAAAGGTCCTTCAGCTACAATTAAATCACATCATAATGTTGGTGGTTTACCTGACTACATGAAATTAAAAGTTATAGAACCTTTAAAAATGTTATTTAAAGATGAAGTTAGAAGAGTAGGAAAAGAGTTAAAAATTAGTGATAATATATTAAAAAGACATCCTTTTCCTGGTCCAGGCTTAGCTATTAGAATTCTTGGGGATATTAATGAAGAAAAAGTTAAAATTCTTCAGGATGCGGATGAGATTTTTATTACTGAATTGATTTCTAATAATCTTTACGATAAAATTTGGCAAGCTGGTGTTATTTTACTTCCAATTAAATCTGTTGGGGTTATGGGTGATGAAAGAACATATGAAAATTGTGTTGTTTTAAGAGCTGTCACGTCAACTGATGGTATGACAGCTGATTGGGTCAACTTACCATATGAGTTTTTACAAGATGTTTCAAATAAGATCATTAACAATGTGAAAGGTATTAATAGGGTTGTATATGATATTAGTTCAAAACCTCCTGCAACAATTGAATGGGAATAATGAAAAAAATATTTTTTATAACATTACTATTTTCAATAAGTCTTAATTCACAGGAAAAAACATATGATTTTCTTTCAAACTATGATTCAATAATTAACCATACTGTTCAAAAAAAAGAAACCCTTTTTAGTTTGTCAAAAAAATATGGATTATCAACCGATGAAATAATAAAAGCTAATCCAGGAATTCAAATTGATAAATTAAAAAGAAGATCTATTCTCGTTATTCCTTTAAAGAAAAAAAATGAAACTAAAGGTGATAATATCATAGTTGATTCAATAAAAAAGGACTCAGTAATCCTATCTGATTTAAAATTAAATGATTTAACAAAAGAAAAATTTAAGAAAATTGATTTTGAATTAGCTTTTCTTGCCCCTTTTAAATTAAATACTGTAGTGTTAGATTCAGTAGAAGATACTAAAAAGACTCTAGGAGAAGTAAACTTGACAACTATTTCAATTAATTTTTATAATGGTGTTACTTATGCAATTCAAGAGTTGAAGGATTTAGGTATTAATGTCAGCTTGAGTGTTTATGATACAGAGAATGATTTAAATAAAATTGATCAATTAAAAAGCCTAGATTTAAATAAGTTTGATTTGATTATAGGCCCTTTTATTTCAAGAAACTTTAATAAATTCAATTCTGATAATAGCTCATTAATAGTGTCTCCTCTCGTCGAACAGGGAATAGCTACTAAAGATAATGTAATTATTACAACAACTAATAATTCGTTAAAATCCTCCCGTGTTTTTGATATTATTGACAGTGAAATTAATCTAATGGAAGATCAATGTGCTATAATTATTTCTGACTCAGAAAATATAAGTTCAAAATCAAAACTTATAAGTAGATTTCCTAATGCAGAAGTTGTTGATATTGATAATGAAAATCTTTTTGTTGATCCTGAGATAACTGACTCTTTGATGGGGTTTAATAAACAAAATTGGGTTTTTTTAGAAACATCGAAAACAAATGTTATATCTAGTGTAACTTCTCTTCTAAATTCTCAAAATAATAACGATAGAAAAATTAGATTATTTTCAACTGTGAGTTCTGAAAACTATGAAAATTCAAATATTAGTCTTGAAAAACTTGGTAATTTAAATTTTATTTATCCATCAAATTCAAAACCTTCAACGAGTTTTGAGTACAACAATTTTTATGAGAACTACATTGAAAAATATGGAAATGAGCCAGATAGAATTTCAATTAAAGCTAGAGATCTCACTTATGACTTAATCTTAAGAATAGCGGTATTTAAAAAATTTGAAAATTCTTTGCAATATGGTAAAACAACTTATTTTCAAAATAAGTTTGATTATACTTTTAAAGATAGTTTTTACAGAAATCGATCATTTTTTATTTTGAGACACAGAGATCTGGAAATTTTGGAAATTCAAGAACCCAATAATGAACAATAGTTTTGTATTTTTGAAAAATTATTAATGAAATCTAAAATTCTTCCTAAATATATTTTCGTAACTGGTGGTGTAAGTTCATCACTTGGTAAGGGTATTATTTCTGCTTCTCTTGCAAAATTATTACAATCAAGAGGTTTAAATGTTACAATTCAAAAATTTGATCCATACATTAATATCGATCCAGGAACTTTGAATCCATATGAACATGGAGAATGCTACGTAACAGAGGATGGTACTGAAACAGATTTAGATTTAGGTCACTATGAAAGGTTTTTAAATATTAGAACTAGTGAATCTAATAATACCACCACCGGTCAGATTTACCAAACAGTTATAAATAAAGAGCGTAAAGGTGATTTTTTAGGAAAGACAGTACAAGTAATTCCTCACATCACTAACGAAATTAAAAGAAGAATTAAATTAATTCAAGAGGAAAAGAGTTATGATGTTATAATTACTGAGCTTGGAGGAACTGTTGGTGATATTGAATCATATCCCTTTATTGAAGCTGTAAGACAATTTAGATGGGAGGTTGGTATGGGCAATAGTTTAGTCATTCATTTAACATTATTACCATATTTGTCAGCAGCTGGTGAATTAAAAACTAAACCAACACAACATTCCGTTAAAAAATTAATGGAATCTGGTGTAAATGCCGATATTATTGTGTGTAGAACTGAACATAGCTTAAATGATGATTTAAGGAAAAAGATTGCTCTTTTTTGTAATGTTGAAATTGAATCAGTTATAGAGTCCATCGATGCCTCTACTATATATGAGGTGCCTATTTTAATGCAAAATGAAAAGTTAGATGATGTTGTTTTAAAGAAATTAAATTTAAATAATATTAAATCATCAAAGCTTGATAACTGGAATGCATTCGTTAAAAAAATAAAAAACCCATCAAATGAAGTTAGTATTGGTTTAATAGGTAAATACGTTGAATTACAAGATTCATACAAATCAATTTTAGAGTCCTTTGTCCATGCTGGTGCTTCAAACGATGTAAAAGTTAATGTTATCCCTATTCATTCGGAAGAAATTAATATAAAATCTTCTGATCAAATTTTTAAAAACCTAAATGGTATTTTGGTTGCCCCTGGTTTTGGAGAAAGAGGTGTTGAAGGTAAAATCGAAGCAATTAGAATTGCAAGAGAAAAAAATATTCCTTTTTTAGGAATTTGTTTGGGAATGCAGATGGCAGTTATTGAATTTGCAAGAAATGTTTTAGGTTTTAATAAAGCAAATTCTACTGAGATGGATATAAATTGTAAATACCCAGTAATTTCTATGATGGAAAGTCAAAAAAACATTAAGGAAAAAGGAGGTACTATGAGATTAGGATCTTGGAAATGTGTTTTAGAAAATAACTCATTAGCTTACAAAATCTATTCAACCAATGAAATTAACGAGAGACATAGACATAGATATGAATTAAATTTTGAATTTATGAAAGAACTTTCTCAAAATGGAATGGTTTTCTCTGGAAAAAATCCTGATACTGGCTTAGTTGAGATAATTGAGCTATCTGATCATCCTTGGTTTTTTGGTGTTCAATTTCATCCTGAGTATAGAAGCACGGTTGAAGAGCCACATCCAGTTTTTGTATCATTTGTAAAAGCATCCCTAAGTCACAAAAATAAATAATGGAAGAAAGTAGAATTGACCCTTATCAAATTGTTGGTTTTTTGTTATTAATAGCTTGCGCTTTTTATGTTTTTAATATGTCTCCACAACCAGTGGAAAACATCAATGAAAATAATTCAGAAAATCAGATCGAATCTTCTAGCACTGTTACTGCTGAATTAAATGATAATTCATTGGTTTTAAATGATAATGATACTCAAATAATTCAAGAAGAGGTATTTACACTGCAGAATGAGGACATTGTTTTAAAAATAAGTAATAAGGGTGGGGGGATTATAGAGTCTACCCTAAAAAAATATAATGATCAAGATGAGAATCCTTTAAAAATTTATGATAATAATCAGAGCCTATATATTACGTCTAGTCAAAAATCTTTTGATACCTCAGCTCTCATATTCCAACATTCGTTAACTAATAATGAATCTGGTACTGAACTAAGACTAGTTCATATGCTTGACGATATTAGCAGTGTTGAATTTGTTTATTTTTTACCATCTAAAGGTTATTTATTTGATTTTAACGTTAGTTCAAACAACCTAAATGTTAATGATGCTAAATTAAATTGGAATCTTAAATCATTTAGGAATTCAAGAAGTCCAACTTATGAAAATAGGTACACATACTTAAATTACAAAAATGATGATGATATTGAGGATTTAAGTGCATATAGTGATGACTCCGAAACTGGCAATGCAAAATGGATTTCTTACAGTCAGCATTTTTTTAATTCTTTTGTGATTTTTAATGATGTAAAAAAGAATATTAAATTCAATTCTGTCAACATTGATAGCGATGATGATGATATTAAATATTTAAAGTTATTTGAAACCCAAGTTCCATTAATAAATGATTCAAGAAATCAGATTAATGAGTCACTTAAGTTGTATATAGGGCCAAATGATTATTATGTTTTAAATGAGTCATATGAGGGTATTTCTGATTCTATATGGTTTGGTTGGGGTATTTTTGGGTGGATAAATGAAAATATTTTCTTTCCACTATATTACTATTTGAGCTCATTTTTTTCTGCTGGTATTGCAATTATTATTATGGTTATTCTAACTAGGTTGGTTATGTCACCAGTACAGTATAAAATGTATTTAGGTCAAGCTAAAATGAGAATATTAAAACCTGAAATTTCTGCAGTTTCTGAAAAATACAAGGATGATCCAATGAAAAGGAATCAGGAAACTATGAAAATATACAATCAGGCTGGAGCAAATCCTCTTGCAGGATGTTTACCTGCATTAATTCAATTACCTGTTTTTTATGCTTTATTTTGTTTTTTTCCAGTAGCTTTTGCTTTAAGAGGTGAATCTTTTCTGTGGGCAGATGATTTAAGTTCTTATGATGTTATTGCAGAATTACCCTTTTATATTCCATTTTATGGAGACCACGTAAGTTTGTTCCCTATTACAGCCGCTGTTGCTATGTTTTTCTACACTAAAATGTCAGGGAGTCAACAAATGCAACCATCTCAACCTGGCATGCCTAATATGAAATTTATAATGTATGTTATTCCATTCACTCTCCTTATTTTCTTTAATAATTTTGCTAGTGGATTGTCTTTATATTATACAATTTCTAATATTCTTACAATAATTATTATGCTTACTATTAAGAATTTTATTCTTGATGAGAAAAAAATCTTAGCTACAATTGAAGAAAAAAAGAAGCAACCTTCATCTGAAAATCGTTTCCAAAGAAGATTGAGAAAGATGCAAGAAATGATGGAAGAGGCTGAAAAGAAACAGAAACTCAAAAGAAAAAAATAATTATGGCTACTTCTTCTACAAGAGTTGTAGTTGCAATGTCAGGTGGAGTTGACTCAAGTGTAGCTGCATTTTTATTAAAAAAACAAGGTTATGATGTGTTAGCTATATTTATGAAAAACTGGCATGATGAAAGTGTAACTATTTCTGCTGAATGCCCATGGTTAGAGGATAGTTATGACGCAATGTTAGTAGCTGAAAAACTTAATATACCCTTTCAAGTAATTGATTTAAGTAATGAATATAAAGATAAGATTGTTGATTACATGTTTAATGAATATGAAGAGGGTAGAACACCTAACCCTGATATCCTATGTAATAGGGAAATAAAGTTTGATATTTTTCTTAATACTGCATTAAAATTAAATGCAGATTTTATTGCAACTGGTCACTATGCTCAAGTTGAATCTAAGGAATTGGATGGAAATAAAGTTTATTATCTAAAATCTGGAATAGATAAAGATAAGGATCAGTCGTATTTTTTATGTCAATTGAATCAGTTTCAGTTAAGTAAAACTCTTTTTCCAATAGGTTCTTTGAAAAAAGATGAGGTAAGATCAATAGCAAAAGATAATGAATTGATAACTGCTGATAAAAAAGATTCTCAAGGTTTATGTTTTGTTGGTAAGGTAAAATTACCAGATTTTTTACAACAGAAACTTTCAAAAAAGAAGGGTAATGTTGTTTTGATACCAAGAGATTTAAACTTATATAATAAATTTAATAATGAAGAATATGAAAATGATGATTCCAATGGTTATTTATATGAACCTGATATGGGAAAAGTTATTGGTGAACATTCTGGAGCACATTACTTTACCGTTGGACAGAGAAAAGGATTGTCAATAGGTGGTATGAAAGATCCTTTATTTGTTCTTGCTACAGATACCAACAAAAATATAATTTACGTTGGAGAAGGAGAAAATCATCCAGGTCTTTACAGATTCTCATTAAGAGTAAAAAAAACAAAAATGCATCACGTAGTTGGTAAATTAAATTTATCTAATTCTCAAAGTTTATCAGCTAGAATTAGATATAGACAGCCTTTACAAAAGATTGATGTTAAATTAATGGATAAATATTATTTAATAAGTTTTGATAAGAAACAGAAGTCAATAGCTAAAGGTCAATTTGTTGCAATTTATAACGGTGATAATTTAATTTCCTCAGGTATTATAGATTAATTTCTACTTGATTTTTAATTAAATCTTCAAAAACTTCTCTTTTTCTTATAATTTTTAATTCATTTTCTATATATAATACCTCTGCAGGTCTATATCTTGAATTGTAATTACTGCTCATTGAAAAACAATATGCACCGGCATTACTAAAGCTTAAAATATCACCTGGACTGATTGAAGAGATTTTTCTATTATTTGCAAATGTATCTGTTTCACATATGTAGCCAACAACACTGTAATACCTTTCTATATCATTTGGATTTGAAATGTTTTCGATGAAATGATTAGCGCCATACATCATGGGTCTAATTAAATGATTGAATCCACTATCAATTTGTGCAAAAACTGTAGAAGTTGTTTGTTTAATTGAATTCACTTTACAAAGGAATTTACCTGCCTCACTAACTAAGAACTTACCGGGTTCAAACATTAATGTAAGGTCTTTTCCATAATTTTCACAAAATGTATTAAATCTTTTAGTTAGTTTTCTGCCTAACTCTTCAATGTTTGTTTCTGAATCTCCTGGCTTGTATGGTACTTTAAATCCACTTCCAAAATCTATAAAGTCTAAGTTTTTAAATTTTTCAGCAATCCTAAATAAAATTTCGGATGCATTTAAAAAAACATCTATATCTAAAATATCACTACCTGTATGCATGTGAACTCCATTTATTATAAGTCCAGTATTTTCTACAATTCTTTCAATATGAGGAGCTTGATGTATGCTAATACCAAATTTAGAGTCAATATGTCCAACAGAAATTTTAGAATTTCCTCCTGCCATGATATGCGGGTTAATTCTGATACACACAGGAATTTTTTTGTGTTTATTACCAAACTCTTCCAATACTGCTAAGTTGTCGATATTTATTTTTGCTCCAATCTTTGCAACTTTCTCAATTTCATCTAAAGAAACACCGTTAGGTGTATAAATTATCTTATTTGGTTCAACTCCAGCTCTGATAGCTAGTTCAACTTCTTGGATAGAAACAGCATCAATTCCAGCCCCCATATTAATTAAATACTTTAAGATTGAAATGTTAGAAGAAGCCTTTACAGCATAATTAATTTGAAGTTTTTTAACATTTTTAAAGGATTCTGTTAGCTTAACAAACTGAGATTTAATTTTATTTGAATCGTAAACATAAAGAGGACTCCCGTATTGACGAACAGCATCTAAAAGTATTTGATTTTTCATGTCTGCAAATCTAAAATTTTATGTAAATATTGACTTTAAAAAACTGTTTTTTAATAAATTAAAATGAATTAGTTATAAATAAAACAAAAAACTAATTTGATTAAAAGGTTAAACAGATTAGATTTAGTAATTTTAGGTCCAATTATGAATCTCCACGAATACCAAGCTAAAACAATATTGTCAAATTTTGATGTACCAATTCAACGAGGTAAGGTTACTGATAACATTAATGAAGTTGAAGATGTTGCAAAATCTTTAAATCATGAAACCGGAACTGAATGGTTTGTTGTAAAAGCTCAAATTCATGCTGGAGGTAGAGGTAAAGGCGGTGGAGTAAAAGTTGCTAAAAGTATTGATGAATTAAAGAATTTTTCATCCGATATTTTGGGTATGATGTTAAAAACTCCTCAAACACCAAAAGAAGGAAAACTTGTTCAGAAAATTTTAATCGCTGAAGATGTTTATTATCCGGGTGAATCTGATCCTGAAGAATATTACTTTTCTGTACTTCTAAATAGAAATACTTCAAAGTACATGATAATGTATTCTAGACAAGGTGGTATGGATATAGAAAAAGTTGCTGAAGAAACACCCGATTTAATCTTTTATGAAGAAATTGATCCTCTATTAGGTTTAATGCCTAATCAATTAAGAACTATTGCTTTTAATTTAGGTTTAAGTGGTCAAGCCTTTAAAAATATGCTATCCTTTGCCTCAAAATTATATAATGCATTTATTGAGTCTGATGCTTCTTTGCTTGAAATTAACCCTGTTTTAAAAACTTCAGATAATAAGATTTTAGCTGTGGATGCAAAAATGGTTTTAGATGATAATTCGTTAATTCGTCATAAAAATTATGAAGCCTTAAGAGATTTAAGTGAAGAAAACCCTGTTGAAACTGAAGCAAAGGAAGTTGGGTTAAATTATGTTGATTTAGATGGAAACATAGGTTGTATGGTAAATGGTGCTGGTCTAGCTATGGCTACAATGGATTTGATTAAACAGTCTGGAGGAGAGCCTGCTAATTTTCTTGATGTTGGTGGTACAGCTGATGCAAAAAGAGTAGAAGTAGCTTTTAATTTGATTCTTAGAGATCCGAAAGTAAAGGCGGTATTAGTAAATATTTTTGGAGGAATAGTTAGGTGTGATAGAGTTGCGAATGGTATTGTTGATGCTTATAAAAATATGGGTGATAAAATTAAAGTTCCAATAATTGTGAGACTACAAGGAACTAATGCCGAGCAAGCAAAAGAAATAATTGACAATGCAGGTTTAAAAATTTATAGCGCTGTTGAATTCAGTGAAGTACCTCAAAAAATAAAAGAAGTTCTTAATTAAGTGTCAAAATGACACTATTTTTTCTTAATTATATGCCATAATGTCATAATTATATAACTGGCTCATTTTTAGTACATGTGTTTTAAATGTTTAACAAAAAATAATAATTATGAATATAATAACACATAACACTAAACCTGTCTTTTTTGAAGACTTTATTAATAATTTTTTTGGATCGAATATTTACAATGATATTCCACCTTATAATATTATTGAAACTGATAAAGAATTTTTAATTGAATTTTCAGTTCCTGGTTTTAATAAAAAAGACTTTTCAATTGAAGTTGAAGAAAATAACTTAAAAGTATCTAAGCTTTCTTCAGAAAATGATAAACTTGAAAATAAATTTTATAAAAGACAGTTTAATTATTCTCAGTTTGAAAAAAATTTCACAATTCCTGAAGAAGTTAATATTGATAAAATCAATTCAATATATGAAAATGGAATTTTAAAAATATTTCTTCCAAAAATTAAAGAATTTAAACAAAGTAAAATTAAATCAATTCAAGTGAAATAAATAAAAAGCGGATAATTTATCCGCTTTTTTTATAAATATCGATCAAGTCTCTTAATCTTGCAGCTTCTAAAAAATTAAGCTCTTTAGCAGCGTCCTCCATCTGTTTTCTTATTTCTCTAATTAATTTTTCTTTTTCAGCTTTAGTTATATTTAGATCAACTTTAGAGTTATCATCAATTTTAATTATTGATTTATTATCTGTTATTTTTTCTTTTTCAAATGTATCCTTTACATTCTTGATTATTTGTTTAGGAGTTATTTTATTTTGTAGGTTATATAATTCTTGTTTCGATCTTCTTTTTTTTGTTAAATCTATAGTTTCTTGCATACTTTTAGTAATCTTATCAGCATACATTATCGCTTTTCCATTAATATTTCTCGCAGCTCTACCTATTGTTTGAATTAATGATTTTCTACTTCTTAAAAAACCTTCCTTGTCAGCGTCCAGAATAATTACTAAAGAAACTTCAGGAAGATCTAACCCTTCTCTAAGTAAATTAACACCTACAAGAACATCAAATGTTCCAGATCTTAGCTGATTTAATATTTCAATTCTTTCAATTGTATCAACATCACTATGAATATATCTTGATTTAATATTTACATTTAAAAAGTATTTTACCAATTCTTCTGACATTCGTTTTGTTAGAGTTGTTATTAAAACTCTTTCATTACTCTCTATTCTTTCTTGAACTTCATTTATAATATCATCAATCTGATTTTTTGTTTTTCTAACCTCAATTTCAGGATCTAAAAGTCCAGTAGGTCGTAAAATCTGTTCGATAATAATTCCTTCACATTTAAGCATCTCATAATCAGAAGGTGTAGCACTTACGTAAATTGTTTGATTTTGTAATATTTCAAATTCATCAAATTTCAATGGCCTGTTATCCATTGCTGCAGGTAGTCTAAATCCATATTCCACCAAATTTTCTTTTCTACTTCTATCTCCTCCATACATTGCTCTTATTTGAGGAATTGTTACGTGACTTTCATCAATAATAGTGATAAAGTCATCAGGAAAATAATCTATTAAACAAAATGGTCTAGTGCCAGGCTTACGACCATCAATATATCTTGAATAGTTCTCAATTCCTGAGCAATATCCAAGTTCTTGCATCATCTCTAAATCAAATAATGTTCTTTCTTCTAATCTTTTAGCTTCAAGGTGCTTACCTATTTCCTTAAAATATTCAACTTGTTTTCCAAGATCAATTCTTATTTGATCCATTGCCTTAAATAAAACATCATTTTGTGTGGCAAACATATTTGCTGGAAAAATTGAAATAGATTCAAGTTTTAATTTATTTTTTTCATTTATTTCCTCAATTGATTCTATCTCATCACCAAAAAAACTAAATCTAACTTTTGAATCCCTGTAGCTCAAATAAACCTCAATTATATCACCTTGAACTCTAAATGTCCCAGGTTCTAGATCAATTTGAGATCTACTGTAGAGTGAATTAGCAAGACTTTTCAAAAGTTGAGTTCTCGAAATAGATGAGTTTAAATCTACGTGTATTGTATTCTTTCTATATTCAATTGGATTTCCAATTCCATATAAACAAGAAACTGATGCAACAACTATAACATCTCTTCTTCCGCTTAATAAACTTGATGTGGTACTTAATCTTAATTTTTCTATTTCATCATTAATCGATAAATCTTTTTCAATGTATGTATTAGTAACTGGAATGTATGCCTCTGGTTGATAATAATCATAATACGAAACAAAATATTCAACTAAGTTATTTGGAAAATATTCTTTAAGCTCAGAAAATAGCTGTGCCGCTAATGTTTTATTGTGAGCTAAAACTAGTGTCGGTCTATTTGTTTTTTCAAGAACATTAGCAATTGTAAAAGTTTTTCCAGATCCAGTTACACCTTCAAGAGCTTGAAATTTTTCATTTTTATTAATTCCATCAACTAACTTATTAATTGCTTCTGGTTGATCACCCGCAGGCTTGTAATTAGATTTTAAAGAAAAATTAATCAAAATTTATTTTTGAATTAGATAAAAGTAATTTATATAACTTTAATAATTGTTACAACATTTCTAAAAATAATCAATTGGTACATAGACACGATGTTAAAATATCAAATAAGAAGCCATCCTATAAAATTAGTGATCTTTTCTTTCAGTACTTGAAGGATTACAATAGAGTAGAAGATTTAACAGTTCAATACGATGATTTGCTCAGATATGTTGGTTCTGTAGATGTTTATGATACTAATGATAAAAATACTCTCTGGCAAAGAGTTTATTATAATGATAATGAGAGATTAGAGCTTGAAAACAACTTAAAAAAAATATATAATGTTTTATATTCTGATGGTAGTGACACCAATACAGAATTTTTAACAATAGACGGAATTGATTACTGTACTTTTGGAAACTCAAATCCATTTAGAGTAAAAGTTAGAAATAAGTTAAATGATAATTTTACTTATTATTATATCAAAAAAGCTGATTCGTCTAGAATTTACGGCCTTGAGCTAGAACATATCACATCGCCATATAATTTGAATTTTATTTTAAATAATAACACACTAATTGAAGAACATATACCTGGAATTCCAGGTGATGATTTTTTTAATAATAAGCTTAAATCTTGTAATGATAATGAGAAATCTCAAATTGCTAAAGAGTTTGTAAAATTTAGTGAAAGATGTATGATTAGATTACTTGGTGATATGAGGTCTTATAATTATGTCATAATTCCCATTCATGACTTTGATCAAGTTGTATATAAAATAAGAGCAATAGATTTCGACCAACAAAGCTACGAAGCTGATTTCAAAGTTTATAGACCTCAATTATTTAAAGAAAACATACCAGTCGTTGAATTAATTAAAGAAAAACTAATTCCAGATTCAATTAATCAATATAAAATTGAAGAAAGAGCAATTATAGTTAAAAGAATTTTAGGTTCTCAGAAAAGAGTTGATAATCTATTAAAAGCTATGAAAAATGATTCAATTTCAACCGATGAAAATGTAAAGCAACTAACTCAACAAATTTACCATCTTACAAAAGACAATGATTTTAAGTATTGTACTAATATGGGACAAATAATGGAATCGTCTTTTAATTATCTTTTAAGTAATTATGAAAGTAGTGAGATGTTAAGAACTAATTGATTTTTAAATACCAATAAAATTGAATCACAAAAATTAATATTGCAACCATTAAGTGTATTGGTTGCGTCATGATTGGAAATGCAAAGTAATACATAATTGCTCCAATAATAATTTCCAATAAAATTAGAATCATTACAGCATTAATATATTTCATCGACATATTAAATTTCTTTGAAATGATAAATAAAAATCCATTTACAAGAAATATTAGTATTGAGAATGATCTGTGAAAATAAAAATTAAACGAAGGATTACTAAGCCATAGATCTTTATCTAATCGACCATATATTTTAGATTGCTCATCGATAAACTCTCTAACCCCAGTGCCAATAAATATTTGAATTAACATTAGTGACATAGAAAAAATTAGTAAGTATTTAATATTGATTTTATTTAGCATCAGATTTCCTATAAATTAAAATAATTAAGCATAAAATAATAATAGCCATAAACATGTGAACCGTAATTTTATATGGTGCTAAATTTGAGTCCACAACAAGTTTACCCAACCATGCTTGAAATAACATTGATAGAACTACTAAAAAAGACATAAAAGTAATGGTTGGCTTATGCTTAATATAATTCAATGAAAAAACAAACATAATTAGCGTCGCAATACCTGCAATTGCACCAATCAATCTATTTATAAATTCAAACCAGGTATTCATTACA
>Ga0208127_1000589_pt1 | contig 18587 bp, 16 predicted proteins | sample ETNtaG_6_FD_185751 | JGI IMG/M metagenome (GOLD analysis project Ga0208127, IMG submission 185751) | Marine microbial and viral communities from oxygen minimum zone, Eastern Pacific Ocean - ETNP201306SV45 (SPAdes) (version 2) | ecosystem: Environmental > Aquatic > Marine > Oceanic ... | reverse complement strand
TGCGGAATATTTGACGAACTAATTAGTAGTAACACAACAGAAGCAAAAGCAAAAAAATTAAGAGCTGAGCTTAAATCTCAAATACTTGGTATGTCTCAGATACTTAAAGAAAAACCATATTTCATGTCGGATGAATTCAGTCTTGTAGATTGTTGTATAGCACCTATACTTTGGAGACTTCCTTTAATTGATATTGAACTTCAAAAGGATGCAAAGACAAAACCAATTTATGAATATATGCAGAGAATTTTTACTAAACCATGTTTTATAAATAGTCTCTCTGAGTTAGAAAGAGATATAAGATCAAGTTAAATTTATAATATTTCTAGACCGGTTTCAGTTATTCTAAACACGTAACCACTTCTCTTTGCTGTATTCTTCTTAAGGACAATCTTTCCTGACAGTCCTTTATATTCGTAATTTCGGTAGTTTATTCCACCGTATTTCAGAAGAATAATTTCATATAAGTCATAACCTATAGCAAATTCTCTACTTCTTTTTTCTTCATTAACGATGTCGGGAATTGCAATAGGCATCATGATGGGAAAGTCAGAGTGTATAGAACCTAACAAATCTTTGTCATCAGAGTTGTAAACACTGTTTGTTTGCCAGCTATTGAGTACATACACTTCAAAACCCTTTTCTGAAATATAATCAAGAGCAGGCTTTAGATTTCTAGCCTCCTGTAAATCTACGGATAAAAAGAAAGTGTCAACATCTTCACGTGTCCTTGTATCACTATTAATAGTTTCTGTAATCCTTCTGGAAAGTTTTCTTTTTCTTTCTTGGCTCCTGCCTACTAAAAGTAACTCGGCAAACATATTTTGACTGCTCAAGTCACCATCAAAAGTTTTACTTTCAACTATTTCTTTTCTGATTGCTTGAAGAGATTTTTTAATCTTTTCTTTATCTAAAGTTTTTTTACTATCTATTAGAATTATTCTTTCGGAGGAATTTGATAGATGATCAATTAGTTTATTTTTTTCTTCTTCCCTAGAAATCATGAAAGTATTAGTAAATCCAAGATCATCTCCATCATCTGATACATATATGGTTCTGGACTTTGGTAGGAATCTAAGACATTGTTCTTTCTGTAAATTTTTTGAAGAATCTTTGAAGTTTAATACAATAATCAAATCTTCTTTAATCACACCATTTGTACATTCCTCAGTCTTAAAATTAGAGAAAGAAATTTTAGGTTGGTAAGAGATTTTATTGTTATAGGTAAAGGAGTTAGCTATAAAGCCTTGGACTTCTGGGGGTAAATTAGACTCGTCATCTCTTAGGTCAAAATAAATCTTTATAGATTTAGGTAAGGATTTAATTTTGTAGTTAAATTCAGGTTTTTGAATTAGAGTGTTGGTGGATTCACTTTTCTCAATTTTAGGAACAGAAGAGCAGGCACTAATGAACAGAATTATTAAAATGATAATTTTATTTTTCATCTAATCAATGGCTACAGATCAAGGTTCACTTTATATTGTTTCGACACCAATAGGTAATTTAGATGATATTACATATAGAGCAGTCGATATACTGAATAAAGTCGATATTTGTGCTTCAGAGGATACTAGGGTCTCAAGAATATTATTCAATAAATATAATATTAAAACCAAGTTGATTTCTTATCATAAATTTTCTGAAAGAAGCAAAACTAATTCTTTAATAAATCATCTACTGTCTGGTAAGGATCTAGCACTTATTAGTGATGCTGGTACGCCCCTTATTTCTGATCCTGGGCAGTATTTAGTTGAGGCAGCAATAGAGAATGAAATAAAAGTTATTCCGGTGCCTGGCCCTACCTCAGTTATTTCAGCTTTAAGCGTTTCAGGATTTAATCTTGAGAAATTTACCTTTTACGGATTTTTCCCTCGGAAGGAAAAAGATAAGAAAAGAGTTTTAAAAGAAATATCTTTATCTGACAGTCCCTCAGTAATTTTTGAAACCGGGAGACGTTTAGAAAAACTTTTAGACACCCTCCTTTCAGAACTTGATGAACGATGTAATATCTTAATTGCAAGAGAAATGACTAAGCTGCATGAAACTCTATATCGAAGTAATCTTGCAAATATAAAGGAATTGATAATTGATTCTGAATACGGACTAAAAGGTGAATTTGTCTTAGTAGTTGATTCATTAGTTGGAGGTGATGACAATAATCCTTCCTATGATGAAAAAAGGATAATGGATATCCTCATGAAAAAACTTGATAAAAAGGTAGCGCTTGAGATTGGATCGGAAATTCTTCAAAAGAAACGGAATTATTTGTATCAGTTAAAATTGAAAGACTGAACTTTTGTTTAATTGCTATTCTCTATACAATTGACCAGAGTCAGCCAGATAATCGCTCATTTTTTTGAGAGGAAAGTCCGGGCTCCATTGGACAAGACGCCAGGTAACTCCTGGGAGATGTAAATCTACGGATAGTGCAACAGAAAATAAACCGCCTCTTGTAGGTAAGGGTGAAAAGGTGCGGTAAGAGCGCACCGCATATCAGGTAACTGTATATGGCATTGTAAACCCCGTCTGGAGCAAGACCAAATAGAGGCCCTTATGTCAGTCCTGACTGGGCCAGGGTAGGTTGCTTGAATTCTGCGGTGACGTAGAATCTAGATGAATGATTATCCTCGACAGAACCCGGCTTATAGGCTGACTCATACCTTTTTTCACTTCTTTCTGGTTTTTTATTGTTTTCTTAAAGGACACAAAAAAATGTGTTCATTTCATTATATTTTTACTGGTAATTTAATTAAAAGTGTGTAAAAGTGTGTAAAAGTGCAAGATAATGTAACACTTACGTATTCTTGGACCGAAAGAAAATGACTTTAGGTATATATGGCTCCAGCACACTTACCCTTGATACCAAGGGCAGAATCGTTATACCTGCTAGGTACAGAGAGCTTTTACGCACATCTTGTGAAGGAGAGATGATAATTACTAAAGACCCACAATATCCCGCTCTTATTGTTTACCCAGGAAAAATTTGGAAAGAGATAGCTCAAAAGTTTGAAGCATTAGGTGGTTTGAATCAAAAAGTCAGACCTATCCAATGGAAGATTTTAGGCAATGCCTCCGTGAATGAATTTGAAGTGGGTGAGAGAATGACTTTGCTAATTCCTCAGATTTTAAGAGATTTCGCGAACTTAGCTCTAAAAGAACACGTTGCTCTTGTGGGAATGGGTTCTAAATTTGAACTTTGGAATTTGGATAATTGGGAGAAAAAACAATCTGGTCTTCAAATATCTGGAGAGGATTTAATTGATGATCTTCCGACAGCATTAGAGGAGATACCATTTTGACCAAGGCTAATCATGAAGCTGTAATGGTCGATGAGGTGCTAGAAAATCTAGTCTTTAAACAAAGTGGAAAATATGTTGACTGCACATTTGGAGCTGGTGGTCACTCTCTTGAAATATTAAACAGAATCAATAATGCAGGCTGTTTGACCTCTATTGAGAAAGATGAAAGTGCAACTAAAGATCTCTCAACAAAATTTACAAAAGATTCAAGATTTACATTAATTAATGATTCCTTTTCTAACTTGAGGAAGTTTTTTGAAGTTGAGGAGGTGGATGGAATTTTAATTGATTTAGGTATTTCTTCTACGCAATTAGATGATCCACTTAGAGGATTTAGTTTTCAATCTAATGGTCCTTTGGACATGAGAATTGATACTGCCACAGGACAAACGGCAGCAGAATGGATTAATAATGCATCCAAGAAAGAAATTGAAGACGTTTTGTGGATCTTGGGCCAAGAGAGAGCCTCGAGACGAATAGCTTCAAAGATTTGCGAATTTAGAGAAAAAAAATTCATTGAATCTACCAAAGAACTGTCTGATTTAATAATTTCATGTGTCAATAAGAAAACAAAAAAACATCCTGCTACAAACTCTTTTCGGGCTATAAGGATGTTTATTAATAATGAAATAGAAGAATTACAAAAGGTTTTAGAAGCGGCCAGTTATGTACTTTGTTGTGGGGGAAGATTAGCTGTCATCAGTTTTCATTCTATGGAAGACAGGATAGTCAAAAGGTTCTTTCAAGGTAAAGACAGAATTGAATCAAAAGTTGAATTTGAGTATATGAAAGATAGATTCTTCAAGCCAACAGCAGAAGAAATTTCTATCAACCCTAGAAGTCGGAGTGCAATCTTAAGGGTTGCAGAAAAGATATGTTGAGTTATAGATTGACATTTATCTTAATAAGTTCGCTCGCATTACTTGCATTTGTAAGTTCTTACAAATTAGTTTTGCAGATATATGATCATAGAGATACATTTTCTAATCTAGAAACTCTTAAGCTAAAAAAGGAAGAATTATCTTTTCAGTCTAATATTCTCATAGAAGAGGTTCAATATTATAAGAATCAGATTTCCCTAAGAAAGTTCGCATCAGAAAATCTTGGAATGATTATTCCTGATAACCAACAAAGAGTTTATATCTCTAGGAGGATAGACTAGTGAGATATTTATTTTTGATCCTGATCACTTTCATTATTGGTTGTACAAAAGAGAATCATATGGATCAAGGTTCCATTTCTTTTGAATTCTCAAAAGAAGCGATTTCAAGTATTGATTTGATTCAAGATCAAACCACCAGCCATTTATTTGATTCGAATATTGATACTAAAGATGAACTCTTTTCAAAATCTTGGATCTCAATGATCAAGACTACTCAAAATTTTAATAGAGAACTCGTAATTGAAGTTGAAGAACATAAACCTATAGCCAAACTTAACGAAGGAAGATTTTTTACTCAAGAGGGGAGAATAATTGAACCCGGTAATAAAGTTAAACAACTTGACTTGATGAAGTTGATAGGAGCAGATTCAGATATACCTCTGTTATTAGATTTTTCTATTTCACTACAAGAGATATTAAACCTAAAAGGCATTTCTGTTGTTGAGTTTAAGCACATTGGATCAGACTTTTTGGAAGCAGAAGATCATTTAGGTACAAAGTATAGTTTTACTAAAGGGGATTTCCGGGTTCAGCTCGAGCGTCTCGAGGAATTTATATTGTTCGAGCTGAACTCAGGAAGTATCGATGATATCAGATATATAGATTTGAGGTATAAAAATGCTATTGCCGTTAAAGGCAACAATATGGAGAAATCAACATGAGTAATGTAAGTAGAAATGAAATGCTTGTAGGAGTTGATATAGGCACTTCAAAGGTAGTTGCAATAGTAGCTGAAGCTAGAGGAGATCATTTAGAGATAATTGGTCTAGGAACACATTCTTCGAAAGGCCTAAAAAATGGCGTAGTTGTTGATATCGAATCAACTACCTCAGCAATTAAAAAATCAATTGAAGAAGCTGAAAGTATGGCTGGATGTCATATCGGTTCTTGCTATGTAGGTATCTCCGGAAGTCATATTAGAGGTTTAAACTCAGAGGGAGTGGTTCCAATAAGAGATGGAGAGGTAAAATTTACTGATGTGGATAGGGTCATAGAAACTGCTCAAGCTATGGCAATTCCTGCCGATCAAAGGCTGCTACATGTTCTGCCAAGAGACTACATAATAGATAAACAAGATGGAATTAAAGAGCCTTTAGGAATGGCAGGTTCAAGATTGGAGGCAAAGGTACACCTAGTTACTTGTAGTGAAAATTCTTCTCAAAATATACACAAATGTATAAATGCATCTGGTTTAGATGTTGAGGCTTTTGTTCTTGAACAATTGGCTTCGAGTTATTCGGTTTTAACTGAAGATGAAAGAAACTTAGGGGTATGCTTGATTGATATAGGGGGCGGAACAACCGATATAGCTGTCTTTGTAGATGGATCAATCTGTTTTACAGATGTAATCCCTATTGCAGGAGATCATGTTACGCATGATATTGCCCAGGCATTAAGAACACCTCCTACTCAGGCTGAATCAATTAAACAAAGATATGGATGTGCAGTTAGCTCGATGACAAGACCTGAAGAAATAATGATGGTTCCTGGAATGGGTGGAAGACCTGAAAGAGAACTCTCCAGGCAAGCTTTGGCGGATGTCCTAGAAAGAAGGTATGTAGAAATCTTTAGCATGGCACAACAGAAACTTAGCCTTAGCGGTTTTGACGAATTGATTCCAGCTGGAATAGTATTGACAGGAGGAGCTTCAAAGATTGAAGGCGCAACCGAGCTTGCAGAGGAGATTTTTCACTCTCCCGTAAGAATGGGATCTCCTCATTCAGTAGAAGGTTTTTCTGAAATTATAAATAATCCAATATATGCGACTTCAGTAGGACTGCTTCTTTATGGCCAGAAGCAGATGCAGGAAGATCATATGAATTATATTCATAGAGATAAAAATATATTGAATAGAATTTCTAGATGGTTTGGTGGCAATCTTTAGTAATTAATTAATAGAGAGGTTAGTTATGAGCGAGTGGGAAATAATAGAAGAAGTAAAAGAGAATGCTTCAATTAAGGTAATAGGTGTAGGCGGTGGCGGCGGCAATGCTGTTCAACACATGGTGGAGTCAGGTATAGAAGGCGCTGAATTTATCTCAGTCAATACTGATAAGCAAGCACTGGATAAAAATGATGCCAGTACTAAATTAATTCTAGGAATGGATATAACAGATGGTCTGGGTGCAGGTGCGAATCCTGCCATAGGAAGAGAGGCTGCTCTAGAAGATAGAGATAAGCTAAGGGATATGCTTAAGGGTACTGATATGGTTTTTGTTACCGCAGGGATGGGCGGAGGAACTGGCACTGGAGCTGCCCCTATAGTGGCTCAGGTTGCAAAAGAATTAGGAATTTTAACTGTAGCAGTTGTAACAAAGCCCTTTGAATTGGAAGGGGCCAAGAGGATGAAAATTGCTCAAGAAGGTATTAAAGAACTAGTTGAAGAGGTTGATTCCTTGATAACAATCCCTAATCAAAAACTTCTCGAGGTTCTAGGTGAGGATTGCAGTATGCTTGAGGCTTTCAAGCAAGCGAATGATGTTTTGGGAGGAGCTGTACGTGGAATTTCGGATATCATCATTAGACCAGGCTTGATAAATGTAGACTTTGCAGATGTTAAAACCGTTATGTCTGAAAAAGGTACTGCAATGATGGGAACCGGAACATCCAGTGGCCCTGATAGAGCTAGAATTGCAGCTGAGCAAGCTGTTGCTAGTAAACTATTAGAAGATATAAGCCTCAAAGATGCCAAAGGAGTGTTGGTAAATATTACTGCCGGCCCAGAATTATCTCTAGGAGAAATAAAAGCCGTCGGGGATTGTATAAATGATTTTGCATCACCTGAGGCTATAATTGTTACGGGTACAGTTTTAGATGAATCTGCATCAAATGATCTTACCGTTACAGTAATCGCTACTGGTCTAAATTCTTCTTTACAAACTGCAGCAAATAAACCACAGAACGTGAGGGTTGTTACTGAGAGGCAACCTTTGCCATTAAGTGATGCGGCTAAACAGTTATTGGAAAATCCTCCTTCGGTTGAAAATACAGTAAAGAAAGAATCTAGCGACGAAGACTATTTAGATATACCTTCATTTGTAAGAACTCAACTTGACTAGTTAGGAGTTTATGTCTGCTAGGATTCTCTATTCTTCGGGAAGAATAGTTTCTATACAGCTGATCTTACTTTTTGGTTTTTGTGCTTTATTGGTAAGGTTAGTTTATCTTCAAATCTATCAAGACATTTTTTTAGACGATCAAGTTTTCACTAGACTTGATTCACAATATTCCCTTTTAGCGCCTAGAGGTAAAATTTTGGATCGTAATGATCAAATATTAGCATTAGATATCAAAGGGTATAGCGTCGGCATAGATTTAAGTAAGTTTATTTATGACAAAGACATAATTCTTTTTCTTTCTGAACAATTACAAAAAGATCCAGTGGAGTTAACAAATACTCTAATAGGAAAATCTTCAGGATATAAAGAAATTAGCCGGAATGTTAACTTTGAAGTAAAAGAGAGATTACAAAACAAGAGAATTAAAGGAATTTACTTTCGGGAAAATCTAAGAAGAAGTTATCCCGAAAGAGACATAACATCCCATGTAGTCGGCCTGACAGATATTGACAGGCAAGGTATTCAAGGCGCTGAATTAGTTTTTCAAAATGAATTAATTGGAGAAAAGGGCAGTTTTGAAGGTATCAAAGGTGCAAGAAATACCAAACTCGAAGGTAATAGAATTGAAGCTATACCAGGAAAAGATATTAGATTGACCATAGATATAAATATCCAGTCTATTGCTTATCATGAGCTCAACAAGGCCGTAGAGAAACATAATGCCAAAGCAGGATCTATTGTTGTCATAGAACCAAAATCTGGAAATATTTTAGGACTGGTTAATTATCCTTCATTTGATCCTTCCGATAGAAAAAACTTGATAGATATGTCTAAGTTAAGAAATAGGGCAACGGTAGATGTATTTGAACCTGGGTCTGTACTAAAGCCTATAGCTATGACTGCAATATTAGAGTCGAATAAAGTTCAAGACTCGACAAAAATAAATACTTCTCCGGGATGGATTGAATTTGAGGGATTTAAAACAAGCGATTTCAGAGACTATGGTATTCTTAGTCTTTCTGAAATTATTTCTTATTCAAGCAATGTAGGTATGGTTAAGTTGTGCGAGAATCAAGACGTAGCACATCTCACAGAATATTTTAAGAGGTTTGGAATTGGCAGATATCCTACTTCGATAATGCTACCTGCAAGAGAAGGATTTCTTCCTCACTCCTCGAAATTTACTTTAAGAGATAAAGTGAGTTCATGTTACGGATATGGAATGACATTATCAGCCCTTCAAATAGCTCAGGCTTATTCAGTTTTTGCAAACGAAGGTAATTTTATTGAGTTAAATCTCTTTAAAGACCACAGTTTTGACGAGCCTTACTATCAAAAGATTATAGAGCCTAGTACTAATTCAAAAATTAAAAAAATGCTTATCGAGACAGTAAATTCTAAAACTGGTACAGCCTCAAAGGCACGACTGGAAGGAAAGATAGTTGCAGGTAAAACTGGCACTGCCAGAGAGACGCTAGAAGAAATTACTACTTATACAGGTACATTCGCCGGTTTTGTTCCTTCAGATGATCCAGAATACTTGGCTGTTATAGTCCTTCACGGATTATCTGGAGAGAATTATTCTGGGGGAAGGGTATCAGCACCAATTTTCTCAAATATAATGAAACAAATATATTTACTAGAGGATCTAAAAATTTAGATGAAATCTTCAGAGTTCTTGCCTGAATTAATAAAACTAAAAAATTTTAGAGACATTGAGGTGTCTGGTTTGAAAATTGATAGTAGAGAAGTTAACAAAGGAGATATATTTTTTGCCATCAGAGGTCATAAACTTGATGGAAATGAATTTATAAGACTTGCATTTGAACGAGGCGCATCTTTGGTGATTGCAGATACAGAAACCGAAGATACGTCAGACGTAATTTATTTTAAAGATCTTAAGCAGCACATAGGTATCTTCGCTTCACGTTTCTACGGAGACCCTAGTTTAAGTTTAAAAACAATTTGTATTACGGGAACAAATGGTAAAACCACTGCCGTTGAAACTTTTTCTGGTTTAAGCAACCTATTAGGTAGTAGGTGTGCTTATATGAGTACTGTAAATTTTTCTATGGACGGTTTGAGTTTAGAGAAAGCGAGTCTCACTACTCCCGATGCAATTAGTATTCATAGAAATATGAAAAACGCTATACATAACGATGCAAAATATTTGGCCATGGAAGCTTCTTCTCATGGACTAGAACAGCACAGACTGAATGGTATAGACATTGACTACGCAGTGTTGACAAGTTTTTCTCATGATCACTTAGATTACCATGGCGACATCAATCACTATAAATCTGCGAAAGAAAAACTTTTCTTCGATTTACATCCAAAGAGCAATATTATTTGCATAGATAGTTCATTTGGAAGAAAACTATACGAGGATCTATTAAAAATAAATCCTAATACCTACAGCGTCTCAATCAAACAAAAAGCTGACTTTCAAGCTTCTTTCAAAGAATCTCCTCTAGGAATAAAAGTGAATTTATTAGCTCTTGACCAAGAGCTTACTTTTGAATTGAGGACAATATCAAAATACTTGGCCTCAAACATTATTTGTTCAATGGCTATTTTGAGTTTAGAGGGATTTAATAATTCTTTATTGGAGAAATACGCGCAAGATATAAATCTCCCCTCAGGTAGGTTAGAAAAAATAGTTAAAGATAATCTTACAGCTTATGTTGATTATGCGCATACACCTGAAGCATTAAGGTGTTCGCTTGAGGAAATCAAAAGAATTCATAATGAACCTTTATGGTGTGTCTTTGGGTGTGGTGGAGATCGAGATAAAGAAAAACGTCCTCTAATGGGTGCTGTGGCTCAAGAATATTCTGATCATATTGTTATAACAAATGATAATCCCAGAACAGAGGGAGAAATGCAGATAATAAATGATATTCTTTCCGGTATGGATGCACAGGGCCAACTCATAATTGAACCTGACCGAGAAAAAGCAATTCACTTCGCTGTTGCTGAAATAAAGAATAACTTAGATGGAGGTGTTATGTTGATTGCTGGTAAGGGACATGAAACTTATCAAGAAATTGATGGAAATCTTTTTGAGTTCAATGATAAAGAAATAGTTCAATCCTCCATGGGTCTGTAGTTAATGAATTTATTAGATTTAGCAAATATTTCACAAGGGACCCTAAGAGGAGAATCCTCCAATGTTGAGAGTTTTAGTATTGATACCAGAACTATAAAACCCAAAGAGGTTTATATTGCTCTAAAGGGAGAAAACTTTGATGGCCATTTATTTATAACAGAAGCTATAAAAAAAGGAGCTTCAGCCATTGTATTGGATAGACAGGTTGAGTGTAATATTCCCTACATTATTGTAGATGATTCATATAAATTCATGAATCACGTTGCTGTTCATAACCGCAATTACTTCAAAGGAAAAATGGTTGGGATAACAGGTACTAATGGTAAAACTACTACTAAGCAAATAATAGCCAACCTGTTGAATTCCCAAGGCTCCTGTCATCAGACAATAGGCAATAAGAATAATCAAATTGGAGTCCCTTATTCCTTATTAACCTTGGGAAATAATCATGATTATTCTGTAATAGAAATGGGGACTAGTGAACCTGGAGAGATAAAGAAGCTAAATACTCTAGTGAAACCTGATATTGCTGCAATAACAAATGTCTCCATAGGTCACTTAGATGGACTAAGAGACACCGAATCCATAGCTATAGAAAAAGGTAATATTCTTAATTTTTGGAATGAAGATGGAACTGCTATTTTGCCGCGAGATTCTAATTTCTATGAATATTGGTCCAATGAAACAAATGCTAAACAAATCATTAGCTTCGGTATACATGATGATTCTGACTTTAAAGTATCTAGTATAAAAATTGATGTCCTCAATAATTTAACTCACTTCAGATTAAGATTTGATGGAAAAGAAGAAAATTTTTCAATCAATGGTATAGGTAAACATAATCCTTTGAATGCTGCTCTAGCTATAGCCGTTAGTATACTTTGTGGAGTCGAAACGAACTCAATTAAAAACAATCTAACAAATACTCAACTTCCTGAAAGAAGACTGGATGTGTGCAAATCTTTGAAAGGATCAATTCTTATAGATGATTCATATAATTCTAATCCTGCTTCATTAAGAAATGCTCTTGATTCTATCGATGAGCTTAAAAGAAAAAAATTATGTATTCTTGGTGAAATGAAAGAATTGGGTCCAAACTCACAAAGGTTACATCAAGAAATGTATGAATACGCAAGTGAAAGGGTAGACAAAATCTTATGTATAGGGAAAGAGTGGTCAAGCTGCGATTCAAGTGATGATTTGCTGATTTTTAAAGATCACGATGCCCTTTATGATCACTTAGTATCTATAATAGATAATGAAACAATAATGTTAGTCAAAGGTTCAAGATCAACTAGAATGGATAAAATTGCCGACAAATTAAAAAAATAATGCTCTTACCACTATTTGAATATTTATCAGACTTCTTTGGACCTTTTCGTGTTGTAGAGTTCTTATCAACTAGAGCAATATTAGCTACTCTCACTTCTCTCTTGTTCTCTTTGGTATTGGGTCCGAAATTTATAAATAAGATGCGTGATTTCCAAGTTGGGCAGGTTGTAAGAACTGAGGGGCCACAATCTCATTTATCAAAGCAGGGCACTCCTACCATGGGAGGAACTTTGATACTAAGTTCCATTTTCTTAAGCGTTATCTTATGGGGTGATTTAGAAAATAGATATTTATGGGTAGCATTTCTGACGGCTATGTCCTTTGGAGTTCTCGGGTGGATTGATGATCGATTGAAAATAAAACATAAAACAAGCGATGGTTTGTCTCCTTCCAATAAAATCTTATGGCAATCAATTATTGCTATTTCGGCCTGTTCTTATTTATATCTAAGTCAAGAAAGTATTGCAGAAACTAGCCTTATTGTTCCTTTCTTCAAGGATATTTCTATACCTTTAGGTATAGGATTTATAGCATTGTCATACCTGGTTGTGATTGGGACTAGTAATGCAGTCAATCTAACAGACGGTCTTGATGGACTGGCTATTTTACCATGTGTAATGGTCGCAGCCGGTCTTGGAATAATAGGCTATTTGTCAGGTAATGTTATATATTCAGATTTTTTAAATATTCCATACTTACCCGGAACAGGAGAGATGATTGTGTTTTGTGGGGCTTTAGTTGGCTCTGGTATTGGATTTTTATGGTTCAATACTTATCCAGCTCAAGTATTTATGGGTGATGTTGGGTCGCTGTCTCTAGGAGCGGCTCTTGGGATTGTTACTGTCATTATTCGACATGAATACGTTCTGTTGGTTATGGGCGGCTTGTTTGTAATAGAAGCTTTATCAGTAATTGTACAAGTGACATCATTTAAACTAACTGGAAAAAGAGTTTTTAATATGGCTCCTTTGCACCATCATTATGAGTTAAAAGGTTGGCCCGAACCAAGAGTGATAGTTAGATTTTGGATCATTACTTTTATGCTTGTTTTGCTCGGTTTAGCTCTATTGAGACTTAGATAAATCTCGTGCAAAAAAAAATACCTTTAGTTATCGGCTTAGGAATAACAGGTAGATCATTAGTCAACTATCTCGCTAAAATCCATAAAGAAATTGTTATTATCGAAGATTCGATCGATCAAACTTTACTTGATGAGATCAAGCAACTGAATTTAACATTTCATGTAAATCCGCCCATAAATGATGACTTGCTCAGAAAGATATCAACAATCTACCCGAGTCCTGGCGTACCTACTGACCATGATATCTTTTCTTATGCCTCTAAGTTTGATATTGAAATATCTTCCGATATACAAGAATTTATTAAGTTCAACAGTAGTAGAAAAATTCTAGTAACCGGAACCAATGGCAAAACATCCACTTGTCTTATCATAAAGAGCCTTTTTGAAAATTTCTTGCCAGATTTAAATACCTTAGTAATGGGTAATATCGGGGAGCCCGTACTTGATAATATCAATAAAAATATTGATATATCGATAATAGAAATTTCGAGTTTTCAGCTAGAGCTTCTAAAAGAAATAGAATTTGATATAGGCCTCTTGCTCAATATCGAAGAAGATCATATCGACAGACATTTCAATTTTGAAAATTATAAAAAAATTAAATATTCAGTACTCAAAAATTCTTCTTTTAATATTTCTTTTGACTCCAATAACCTCTTTCAAAAGGATTTCAGGAATTACAAGAACATTAATTTACCGTTGGATTTTTTCGAATCGAAGATGTTCAAAAAATGGCCTATTCATGACATAGACAACCTAAAAGCTTCACTAGCTGTTATTGATTGTTATTGCGAAAACTTTACTAGTCTTTCCCTAGAAGACTTTAATGTGACTAAAGAATTAGAATTTGCTTTTGATGAATTTTTAAAACCACCACATCGATTTGAATTTTTAGGGAATATAAATGGGATAAATTTTATAAACGATTCTAAGGCGACAAATATAGATGCAATGTTAAAGGCCATACGATCCGCTAACGAAATTAAGAACAATGGTGACATTCATCTAATTTGTGGAGGCGACCTTAAGAATCAAAAAATTACATCCCTAAACCTAAATGAAGTTCAAAAGGTAACAAGTGCAATAATATTCGGAAAAGATAAAGAGATAATCTATAGATCAATAAATCAATTTGCAGAATGTAGTGTTGTAAGCGATCTCAAAGAAGCAGTTCATCTTGCTATTAAACTTTCCAAGGAGGGGGATTGTATTATGCTTTCACCAGCCTGCTCTAGTTTAGATATGTATAAAGATTACGCAGAGCGCGGTAACGAGTTCAAAAAGATAGTTAGTAATTTACAGCATGACTAAAATAAATTTCTTTAATCAATTCGATTTCTCTAAAATTGATCTGATCTTATTAAGTATATTCTTTGTTCTAAGCTTTTCAGGTCTCCTCATTTTAGCCTCTGCTTCAGTTCACTTCTCGGATTCAATATATGGAAATCCTTCTGCTATTTTCTATCGTCAGCTTTTTTACTTTTTTCTTGGTTTATTTGGTTTACTTATTTTTTTTATATTGCCACTGAATTTTTGGACTTCTTATGATCGTTTGCTTATAACCTTAGGATTTATTTTGCTTTTGTTGGTCTTTGTTCCTGGAATTGGGTTTGAAGTAAATGGCGCAAATAGATGGATAAGAGTAGCTGGATTCGGTCTACAACCGTCTGAAATAATGAAGTTTTTGAGCATACTTTATGTTTCTTGTTATTCAGTGAGAAGAATTAGAGAAATTCAGTCTCATTGGATAGGATTTTTCAGACCAGCAATAATCATTGTTAGTATTATATCTATAATCCTTATACAGCCTGATCTGGGCTCATCTGCAGTAATTTTTGCTTCGGTGTTGGGAGTCTTATTCGTTGCCGGAGTTAAAATTAAGCAATTTTTCATAGTCGCTTTATTGGGTCTTGTGGCAGTTACTTTGATGATTGTATTTGTTCCTTGGAGATGGGAAAGAATAATTTCATTTATTGATCCTTGGAGCGATCCTTGGGGAAGCGGTTATCAGCTTACTCTATCTTTGATGTCCATTGGCAGAGGCGACTGGTTTGGAGTCGGACTTGGTCAAGGCCTAATGAAAATGGGATATCTTCCTGATGCTCATACTGACTTCATATTTTCCGTAATAGTAGAAGAGATGGGAATCTTAGGAGGTTTTATAATTGTTGCACTTTTATTCGGACTTTCTTTTAGAATTTTTTATATTGGAAGGGAATCCCTACTCAGAAAAAATTACTTTGGCTTTTACTTTTCTTATGGAGTTGCGCTTCTTCTGGGTTTGCATACTTTTATAAATGTTGGGGTGGCCTGTGGTCTACTGCCCACAAAAGGTTTAACTTTACCTCTAATAAGCGCTGGAGGAACTAACCTTATAATTGTTTGCCTCATGATAGGATTAATTTTGAGAGTAGATTACGAAAATAAAATTTCTATGCCTGTACCAACAATCAAAAGAAGAGCCGAGTTTTAATGAATATTTTATTTATTGCCGGGGGAACAGGAGGGCATGTCTATCCTGCGTTAAGTATTGCTCAAGAATTCAAAGGAAAAGACAACAATATTGCATGGATTGGAAAAGCCGATAGTCTTGAGGAAAGGGTTTGTTCAAAAGAGGGCTTTGTATTTTACTCTGTTAAAGGTACAGGTTTTCTTGGAAAAGGTGTTCTAGGCAAGATAGTCGCGCTTTATTTTTTTGTTGCGGCTTTGCTAAGGAGTTTTTTCCTGTTAATCAAAATAAAGCCTGACTTAATCGTCTCTACAGGAGGGTATATTTCTCTTGCACCTAGCTTATTAGGTTCATTATTTTGCCCTCTTTTTATTCATGAACAGAACAGTGTCGCCGGACTAACAAATAAAATTCTTCACAGATTTTCCAAAATAACATTTGAAGCATTTCCAGATACTTTTTTAAACTTTAAATCCAAAACCTCATTTGTAGGAAATCCGGTAAGAAAAGAGATCTTTAGTATCTCAACTAAAAAGCAAGAAAAAACATCAACCTTTAATATACTCATATTAGGTGGTAGTCAGGGCTCTAAGCAGATCAATGACATAATTAAAATCATTCTTACAAATCATGATTTACCTTCTAGCTGGAATATTGTTCATCAAGCAGGAACGCTGGATAACAGTCGATTAAAAGAAGTTTATGAAAAATCAGGAGTGAATTTTGAAATCAGAGAATTTATTGAAAATATGGCAGAGGTTTATCAGCAGTCTCAATTGATTATTTCAAGATCGGGTGCCATGACAATAAGTGAAATATGTTCAGCAGGAAAACCGTCAGTGCTTCTCCCATTGCCTTGGGCTTCAGACAACCATCAATACATCAATGCTAAATATCTCAAGGATCAAGGGGCAGCAGAGATTATTGAATCGGATATTTCTAATTCTGAAAAACTTTTCAAGCTATTAATTGAACTTGAAAAGGATGATAATAAACGAGAGTCAATGGGGCATAGTGCCACTTTGGTTTTTCCTCCTAATACTTCTGAGAGTATTTATAAGGCTATCAATGAATCACTCAAAATATAAATTAAATAATATCCATTTCGTTGGAATAGGAGGGAGTGGGATGAGTGGTATAGCTGAAGTCCTAAATAACCTTGGTTATAAGGTATCTGGTTCAGATAGTACTTCTTCTTCCAACACCCAAAGACTTGAGGGTATGGGTATTAAAATTTACTACGAACACAAATCTTCCAATCTTGAAGGGGTCGAGATGCTGGTGAAATCGACTGCAATACCTGAAGATAATGTAGAGATTAAGGAGGCAAGAGATAGATTCATCCCAGTACTAGCAAGAGCTGAAATGCTTTCTAGCTTGATGAACAATAAAAAAGGTATAGCTGTTGCCGGAACACATGGCAAAACAACCACTACCAGTCTAGTTGCTTCAATAATGAGTGACGCAGGTCTTGATCCAACGTTTATCAATGGAGGAATAATCAATAGTTTTAACTCTAATGCGCAATTAGGTCAGGGCGAATATCTAATTGCTGAAGCAGATGAAAGTGATCAATCATTTTTGTTGCTTCAACCATCTGTTTCAATAATTACCAATATTGAGCCTGATCATCTAATTAATTACGAAAATAGTTTTGAAAACTTAAAAAATGCCTTTTTAGAATTCATTAAGAATCTTCCCTTCAATGGGATTTCTATTGTCTGCGGAGATGATGAGGTAATAAAAGAGTTAAAAAAGAATTTTCAAAGAAACCATATCAGTTATGGTTTTGAGCCAACCAATGATTATGTTATTTCTAATTATAAATCCGAGGGAATGAAATCTTTCTTTAAATTGACCTCTCCCCATGAGTCCATAGATTTAAGCCTAAATATGTTAGGCAAGCATAATGTTTTGAATGCCGCTGCTGCTGCTATTTTATGCATCCAAGAAGGCATCTCATTAAATGTTATAAAAGGATCTTTAAAGAATTTCATGGGTATAGATAGGCGCATGCAAATTTTAGGGTCTAAGAAAATCAAAACTTATCACTGTACTTATATTGATGATTACGGTCATCACCCCACGGAGATTAAGAAAACTATTGAAGCTATAAGAGACTCTTATCCAGCACATAAAGTAATTATGATTTTTCAACCTCATAGGTTTACTAGGACTAAAGACTTATATGAAGAGTTTGTTGCTGTTTTAAAGCATGTAGATCAACTGATGCTTCTTGATATTTATTCTGCAGGAGAAAAAGAAATTGAAGACATTAATAGTGAAAATATTCAGAAATCACTTATGAAAGAAGGTTTTAAGCAAGTACATTTATTCTCAGATAAAGAGAAAATTCTAAAAAACTTAGATGCGGATATAAATTCTGATACTGTTTTTGTATTTCAGGGTGCAGGTGATATTTCTGCAATCAGCAAACAAGTAGCTGAGGACTTTTAATGGATCCTATTGAAGAACTTAAAGAAAAGAAGATATTGCTTTTATCTGGTGGATGGTCTGCAGAGAGGGAAGTCTCAATAAGATCGGGTGCCGCAGTTTCTGCAGCTTTAGATCGACTATCTATAGGTTACACTCACATAGATTTAAGCTCTGAACAAGACGCTAAAAATTTATCAGAAGAATATGATCTAGCTTTTATTGCCTTACATGGAAGAGGAGGAGAAGATGGATTCATTCAGGAAATTCTTGAGTCAAAAGATATTAAATATACAGGGAGCAACTCTAGTTCTTGTAAAACTTCTCTTAATAAGATTGAAGCTAAAAAAATATGGAGAGAATTATTACTACCTACTCCAGACTTCGTTGAGATAATTAACGTAGGTGATCCGGAGATGAAATTAACACCTCATTTATCAGGAGAAGGAGATATCACTGCTCTGGATAAAACTTTTGTTGTTAAGCCTGCAAACGAAGGTTCAAGCTTCGGCATATCAATAGTAAGGCCTGGTAAGGGAAGTCTCGAGAACTCTATGGTCCAAGCTTCGAAATTTGATTCATCTATTTTAGTAGAAGCATTTGTAGAAGGCAGGGAGTTAACAGTTTCTATTTTGGGAGATGAAGTTTTTCACCCCATTCATA
>Ga0208127_1000587_pt1 | contig 18623 bp, 20 predicted proteins | sample ETNtaG_6_FD_185751 | JGI IMG/M metagenome (GOLD analysis project Ga0208127, IMG submission 185751) | Marine microbial and viral communities from oxygen minimum zone, Eastern Pacific Ocean - ETNP201306SV45 (SPAdes) (version 2) | ecosystem: Environmental > Aquatic > Marine > Oceanic ... | reverse complement strand
GCTTTTGCTTATAAAATAAAACAAAGTAGGCTGTGCAAAAACTTATACGTAGCACCTGGAAACTCAGGAACAAGAGAGATCGCAACTAATTTGCAAATACCACTGGACCAATTTAATCTTGTTGCAGAAGCAATTAAAAACTACAAAATTTCAATGGTAATTGTCGGGCCTGAAATTCCTTTAGTTAATGGCCTAAAGGACTTTATAGCAAGTCACAAAGAATTAAAAGACACCATCGTAATAGGTCCGAACAAGCATGCTGCTCAACTTGAAGGAAGTAAAGATTTTGCTAAAGATTTTTTGAATCGTCATAATATTCCTACTGCCTCACATAGAACTTTTACTGCAAAAACAATTAAAGCTGCATTTTCATATATTGATTCGATGACTCCTCCTTATGTTTTAAAAGCAGATGGTCTTGCTGCCGGTAAAGGAGTCTTAATTATTGACAATCCCGATGAAGCAAAGACAGAGCTCAATGAAATGTTAGTAAAATCAAAATTTGGGGAAGCTAGTAAAAGCGTAGTTATAGAAGAATTTTTAGATGGCATTGAATTGAGTTGCTTCGCTATAACTGACGGAAAAGATTATAAATTATTACCTAGTGCTAAAGATTACAAGAGAATTGGTGAAGGGGACACTGGATTAAATACCGGAGGAATGGGCGCAGTTTCTCCTCCAACATTTTTAACTGAAGACTTTTTTAGAAAAGTTGAAAAAAAAGTAATCCAACCAACAATAGACGGCTTAATAAAAGACAATATTAATTACCAGGGTTTTATATTTTTTGGTTTGATCAAAGTAAATGGTGAGCCCTACGTGATTGAGTATAATGTAAGAATGGGTGACCCTGAATCAGAGGTTGTTTTACCAAGAATTAAGTCTGATTTATTGGAGCTTTTATTCTCCGTAAGCAATGGCGAATTATCTAATCATCAAATCGTTATTGACGATAAAAAAGCCGCTACTGTTTTCCTGGTTTCGGGAGGTTATCCTGAACAATATGAAAAGGGAAAGGAAATATATGGTTTAGATACAATTTCAGATTCAATATTATTTCATGCTGGAGCCAAATATGAAAACGGAAAAGTTAAGACGAATGGAGGAAGAGTAATTGCTGTAACTTCGATGGGAGATTCTATTAAAAAAGCTATTAGTAAATCTTACGAATCAATAAATAAAATAAAATTTGATAAAATGAACTACAGAAGAGATATAGGTTTTGACCTATAAATAATCATGAGCTGTGATTGTCTTGTCTTCTTCGTTGTTATCATCAAATTTTTTGAGTTGAATCATCCAATAACAAAATGCCGCTGTTCCAATTGAAGTAAAAATCCAAGCCATAATATTGGATAACCACCAGTTATAATCCCCAACCTCTCTCAATAAATCAAAAGGAATGAAAAAATAGTTTACAAAAAGATTTTCAATAGCGTAAAAGATGTCTTTCATTATATATTATAATTATTTACTTTGCGAATATACAAATCTTTAAATGATAATTAGGTTTTTTAAATTCACAAAATTGCCTCAGTTGGTTACCGCAATGATTATATCTTTTTTAATCATGCTGGCCTTTAAAAATTTAAATGATTTAATTTCTGAATTATATTCTCTTTGTGTTTTAATATTAATTTTTTTTCTTTCTCTTTTCATCATTTCTAAAAACTCAATTTTAAAAAGCAATCAGTATATTTCTTTGGGCTTGATTATTTTCTGTGGAGTTTATTTTAAAATGCCTGCAGAGATAAACATAACCTTGTCTTATCTTTTTTTATTATTAGCAATCAGAAAAGTTTATAGCTTAAACTCAAAAAAAAATCAAAACAAAAAACTTTTTGATATTGGCTTTTGGTTTTTAATTTCAATCATTTTATGCCCATTCAATTTTATATTTATATTAACCATTTTGTTTGGCGTTTTTATGTTTCATAAAATAAGTATTGGAGCTATATTAAAAATTCTTACCGGAGTATTAACCTCGGCAATAACAACTCTTTTTTTTCTTGACCTAATCGGACATGTATCTTTCAACACTGATTCCCTAATTTATTTTTTTGATCAAATATGGATGATTTATCTGTCAAATGAAATAATAACATCAAACAATTATAATCACTGGTTATTTGCATCTGTTAGTTTTGTGATTTTCCTTTATTACTCCTTTAATTTTTTTGGAAATAATCTCTATGAGAGAATAAAAAATTTATTTCTGCTAATGTTTTTTATTAACTCAATCCTTCTTGTTTTTATAATTAATGAATATTCTATTTTCTTATTCTTTCCTTTTCTGGTAACTTTAATAAAAATAATTTCGGAATATAGAAATAATTTGTTTTTTGAAATAGCTATTTTGATAGCTATTATAATAAACTCATATCCTTATAACATTTAAACAAACTAAACAATGAAGGTAGAAATTTCTAATGGTGAACTACTAGACAAACTGTCAATTTTAGAATTGAAGATTTCTAATATTAATGACGACAAAAAGCTAATAAACATTAAAAACGAGCATAATGGTTTAAGCCCACTTTGTGATAATTTATTTAATCATTTTGGAGACGAGCTGAGAAATCTTTATTCCAAACTTTCAAGTATAAATGCAGAATTATGGAAAATAGAAGACGATATAAGAGAATGTGAAAGAAATAAAGACTTCGGAGATGAATTTGTTAGATTGGCAAGGGCGGTATATTTCACAAACGATAAAAGAAGTGATGTAAAAAAATCAATTAACCTGTTAACTGACTCAGGTTTCATTGAAGAAAAGTCATATGAAGACTATCAATAATTAAAACCCATATTTTCGTTTGACCAAACATTTATTAATAATTAGGCTATCAGCATTCGGAGATGTCGCAATGACAGTACCAGTTATTAGCGTATTAAGATCTAATTATCCCGATATTAAAATTACTGTATTAACTACAAAGTTTTTTTCATATTTATTCAACCAAATACCAAATATTAAGTTTATTTATTTTAAACCAGAGCATAAAACTGTCACAGGATTATTTAAGCTTTCAAGACAAATAAACAAACTAAAACCAGATCAAATAATTGACTTACATGATGTTTTAAGAACTAAGATTTTAAGATTGTTTTTGCTTAATAAAAGCAGAAATACTATAGTTTTAAACAAAGGAAGAAAAGAAAAATCATCTTTGATAAAAGGATCTAATTTAACGCAATTAAAGTCAATGCATCAAAGATATGCTGACACATTTTCACCATTAAATATCAATCTCGATTCCTTCGAACATTTTAAGAAGATCAACATCGATCAAAATAATTATAGCTTTAAATCAACCGATAAATTAATAGGGATAGCCCCATTTGCTAGACATGCTTGCAAGGAGTATTCAATCCAAAACATTCTCAATTTTACTAACCTATTAAATAAAGGTTTTCAAATATTATTTTTTGGAGCACCTGGAAAAGAAGAAGAAAGGATAACTAAGCTTTGCGAAAACAAGGCAAATAGACACGTAATCTCATCACACTATTCACTCGAAGAACAGATGGCTATTATGTCAAACTTAGATGTAATGATCTCAATGGACTCTGCAAACGGCCATATTGCTTCACTATTTGGAATTAATGTAATTACCATTTGGGGAGCCACACACCCTTATACTGGCTATGGACCATTAAATCAAGCTAAGGAAAACTCTATAATTCCTGACTCAAAAAAATTCCCTAATTTACCAGTTTCAGTATATGGGTCTAATTGTCCAAAAGATTATTTGGATGCGATTAATAGCATAAAAGGAGAACAGATTTTGGAGAGATTAAATCAGATAATTTAAATATCGTCAGCATCAACGTATATTTCTTCTGAGGTTGGATATGCTTGACAAGTTATTATTAACCCCTCATCAATTTCACCATCTGTTAATATGTAGTTTTGTTCTAGCTCAACAGTTCCAGATTTTAGTCTCCCAATACATGTTGCGCAAGCTCCACCTCGACATGAATACGGAGCGTCAATATCGTTATCAATAGCTGCATCCAAAATTGTTTTGTTTTTGTCTCCATCAATAGTTGATTCAACCCCATCAACCTTAAAAGTTATTTTAACAGACCCCATAATTATGTTTATTTACGAATTTAAATAATTTCAATTTCATAATAAAAAGATGACTATTTTTGTCAAAAGCACAATATCATTATTTATATTCTGTTTTAGTCATATAATCAACGTTATAAATTGAAAAAACTACTCACTAATATCACTTTGTTTTTTTTTATTGCAATTATCATTGTTGGTTGCTCGCGAAAAAAAGATAAATTCTTAAACAAAAATTTTCACTCTTTAACAACTAAGTATAATTACCTTTTTAATGGTAACAATTTATATGCCGAAGGTCTATCAGATTTAGAAAATGAATTAAATGAAAATTTTTGGGAACTCTTGCCGATAGAAAAGTTTAGGTTTTATGAAATTGATGATGAGGAACGTGAGACAAATTTTACAAGAGCTGAGGAGAAGGCCACTCTTGCTATCCAAAAACATTCCATGAATGTAGAGGGGAAAGAAAAAAATCCGATTATGGATCAAGCATACTTTCTTCTTGGAAAAGCCAGATATCATGACAACAGATTTATCCCTGCCTTAGAGGCTTTCAACTACATTTTATATAAATACCCTACAAGTGAATATATAAATAAAGTTAAAATTTGGAAGGAAAAAATTAACATAAGACTTGATCAAAATAAATATGCAATTGAAAATCTTAAAGAATTATTAGAAGAAGACAACCTTTTAATACAGGAAAGATCATTAGCGAATTCTTACCTAGCACAAGCTTTTATAAACACAAAGCAAATTGATAGTGCAACATACTACCTGAAAAAGTCAAATATCCAGTTTAAAAATATAAAGAAAAACCCCCGGAATACGTTTTTACTGGCACAGCTTTATCAAGAGTTAAAGGTTAAAGACACAGCATCTGACCTATATACTCAAATTATAGATCTACACAGAAAGACACCAAGAAAATTTTACGTTCAGTCTTATATTAACAGATCTGTTATTTCAGATTCAATAGACAACTCTATTTTAGAATTAACAGAGCTTTCAGAGAACTTTGAAAACAATAATTTCCTAGACATTATTTATTATCAAACCGCAATATTGAATTTGAAAAAAAAGAATTTAAATAAAACTCTTGAAGATTCACTTAAACTATTTGATTCGTTAGCTGTACACTATTTTAATAAATCTTTGAGGTCAGGCTCCGCCGATGAAGTTCTTATTGCAAAAAATTATAATGAATTAGCGGAATTAAACTTTGTAAATAAAGAGTATTTACAGGCGGGTTTGTATTACGATAGTACGTTAAGTAAACTTAACAACAAATCAAGAGAGTTTAGAAAAATCAAAAAGAAGAGAGAAAATTTAGATGATTTAATTTTCTATGAGACATCAATAATTGAAATGGACAGTATTATCAATCTTGTTAATATGTCTGATGAAAATAGAATAGAATTTTTTACCGCTTACATTGCTAACCTCAAAGAAGAGAGGAAGAAGTCTGAGAAAAAAAATAACAACTTTGGATCATCTAACTCTGTAAATTCTTCAATAGATTCAGAATCTGCCTTATTCTATTTCTACAACTCTACTGCGGTTGCATACGGTAAAAATGATTTTAAAAACAGGTGGGGAGACAGAAGGCTTGAAGACAACTGGAGATGGTCAGTTACTAAAGCTAGAGTTGAAAAGAACAATACTCAAAACAAAGAAACTTTATTAAACCAAGACAGCATTTTTTCCGTCGATTATTATATCGGATTAATTCCCAATGACAACGTTGAAATAGATAGTTTGAACGAAAAAAGAAATGATGCATATTTTAGATTAGGATCTATTTACAAAGATCAATTCGAAGAATTTCAGATTTCAAATGACAGACTTTTTGAGCTTTTAGAAAATAACCCCTCAGAAAACCTAATCCCACCAACTAAATATTTTATTTACAAGAATTTTCTATCACTAAATATTCCTTCAAAAGCTAAAGAATTCAAAGAGGATATTATTTTAAATCATGGAAATTCAAAGTATGCCCAAATTTTATTAGATCCCAATGCAGCTTCAAAAGAGAAGCAAAACTCAAGCGAAATTTATCAAAATTTATATTTGGACTTTAACAATCAAAGGTATTCTGAAGTAATAGAAAAATGTGATCGATATATTTTAGATTTTAACGGAGAACCAATAGTGACAAAGTTTGAGTTTTTAAAGGCATTAGCAATTGCAAGGGTATATGGATTTAAAGAATACAAAAAAGCCCTATCCTTTATTAAATTAAATTACTCAAGTACCTCTGAAGGAAAAGAAGCTGAAAGAATTTTAGATGAGGTTTTACCACTGGTTAAAAACGACAAATTTGTAAGCAAAAACTTGTCTAACAATTATAAGATAGTTTATAAATTTGATTCATCCTCTAGCAGCATTAATAAGCAGACAAATGAACTTAAAAAATATATTGACAATGTAGATTACTTGGATTTAACTGTTTCTGAAGATTTTTACAATAATATTATTACATTTGTTGTAGTTCATGGACTAAAGAGCTATGATGGCAGCTTGGGATTGGCTGAAAGACTTGAAAACTCCATTGACATTCAGGCAAAATCGTTTTTTGTAATTTCAACCGAAAATTATAAAACGATTCAAATTCATAAAAATTTAGATAAGTTTGAAAAATAAATAGTTTATTATGAGTAATACAAATCAACAAAATATGATTACCCAAGGAACAACATTAGTGGGTGATATTTTTAGCGAGGGGGATTTTAGAATCGAAGGTAACATAAAAGGAAACATCAAAACATCCGGGAAAATAGTAGTTGGCAAGACAGGTGTAATTAATGGAAGTCTTGAAGGCGAAAATGCTGATTTTGAAGGTGGTTTCGCTGGAAAACTAAAACTTTCCGGAACACTTACCTTGAGATCTTCTGCTTACATTGAAGGGGAAGTGGAGATTTCCAAACTTTCTGTCGAACCAGGCGCTACGTTCAACGCTACCTGTTCAATGAAAGGTGGGGTAAAAGAATTAAATAATAGTGAAGAAAAAGCTACCTCTGAAAAAAAGGAAAAGTCAGCATAGTTTTATAATTTACTCTCAACTAGCTTTTCAAATGCTTGTTGTAATCGGAGGAGGAATATATTTAGGAATCACTCTTGACACCTATTTTAACAGTTCAAAAAACATTTTCACTATTATTTTTTCACTTCTGTCAATTTCTCTGTCAATTTATTACACAATAAGCCAAGTCACAAAAAAATGATTAGCATTAATTTTCGAGGATTAGATTTTATTCTGCTTTCTTTTTTGACTGCTGTTTTGTATTGTATTCACTTAAACATACAGACTTCATTTTTTTTGTTTGATAAAATTCCACTAAACGCTATATATTTATTTAACTACTTTTCAGTAGTTCTATTTTTGATCAGCTCAAAGCTAAATTTCAACTATAACTTTACCAATCCATTAACTTTTTTTATTCTGTTAACTTTAATAAAAATGCTTGCAACAATTGTGTTTTTTATTTATTACAGCAATGATGATTCTTATGATATTAACTTAGTTGTTTATAATTTTTTCCCTGTATATTTTTTGTTGTTATCGTTTGAGGTCATTTGCTTAAAAAAATCGTTAAATAATATTTAAAACTTCTTGTTTTATTTTGTTTGAAATTTACTTTTATGTGCTTACATTTGCAACCATATTAATTAGAAGAAATTTTAGCAAAAATGCTTTCAAGATTTTCAGGGATTTTAACCTTAATTTTTTTCACACTTTTTTCTGCAAATATTTTTGCTATTCCAGCCGGAAGTTCTGATGATTCCAAAGAGTTTGATGTAAATGAAATGATTATGCATCACATTAAAGATGCACATGAATTTCACATTATGGATATTGATGGTCATGCGATTTCATTTCCCTTGCCTATTATACTTTGGACTGACAATGGACTTGTAACTTTTCTTTCTTCAGAATTCAATCATGATGATTCCGGTAAAATCATTGTTAAAAGAAAGGGCCAAGAATTTGTAAAATATCATGAGAAGATTTTTTACGCAAAAAATACTGGTGGAGACAAATATGTTTCTTATGATGAAGCTGGAAATGTAGTTAACAAAAAACCACTTGATTTATCAATCACAAAGATGGTTTTTTCAATGTTTTTATCAATGCTTCTTTTAGTGTTGATTTTTGTTGCCACAGCAAAAACATATTCCAAATCTAGAAAAGGGGAGCCAACAGGTCTTGGCAAATTCACTGAACCATTAATTCTTTTTATAAAAGACGAGGTAGCCTTACCAATGATAGGTGAAAAAAATTATCAGAAATACATGCCGTTTTTACTAACATTATTTTTCTTCATATGGATAAATAATGTAATGGGCTTGATTCCTTTTTTCCCTTTTAGTGCTAATTTAAGCGGTAACATTGCATTTACTTTTGTATTAGCTGCAATAACATTTGTCATAACTACAATAGTAGCCAATAAGGATTACTGGAAACATATTTTTTGGATGCCTGGCATCCCTGTCCCCATGAAATTATTTCTAGCTCCAATTGAGTTTTTAGGAATTTTCATAAAACCAATCTCTCTAATGATAAGATTGTTTGCAAATATTTCAGCGGGACATATTATAATATTAAGCCTAATATCACTGATTTTCATTTTTAAAAGTTTATGGTTAGCTCCGGCGTCATTATTCTTTTCAGTATTTATCAGTCTTATTGAGGTTTTAGTTGTTGCCATACAGGCATATATTTTTACAATGTTGTCTGCCTTATATATAGGTAGTGCAATTGAAGAACACGAACATTAATTTTAAATTTTTATAAACATGAGTTTAATTATTTTTTTACAAGAAACATTAGTTGATTACGGAGCTTTTGCTGCTATTGGTGCAGGTTTAGCTGCTATTGGTGCAGGTATCGGTATTGGTAAAATTGGAGGATCAGCTATGGAAGCTATGGCAAGACAGCCAGAAATGCAAGGAAAGTTACAAGGATCTGCAATTGTATTAATTGCTTTCGTTGAGGCAGTTGCATTATTTGCAGTAGTAGTATCACTTATTAAGTAGATACATATAATTTATTATAATTAATTAATATGGATTTAGTAACCCCAGACATTGGTCTTATTTTTTGGACAACTGTTTCATTTGCTATACTATATTTCATTCTTGCAAAATTTGCATGGAAGCCAATTTTAGGTGCAGTAAATGAAAGAGAAAAATCAATAAATGATGCTCTTTCAGCTGCAGAAAAAGCAAAAGAAGAAATGGTAAATCTAAAAGCTGATAACGAAAAGATTCTAAATGAAGCTAAGCTTGAGAGAGAGTCTTTACTTAAAGAAGCCAGAGAGATAAAATCAAAAATTATCGCTGATGCTGAAAGCGAGGCAACAGAAAAAGCGAACAAGCTTATTGAATCTGCTAAAACTGCTATTGAAAATGAAAAATCTGCAGCGATGAAAGAATTGCAAAACACAGTTGTTGATTTATCTCTTAATATAGCTGAAAAACTGCTTTCAAAGGAGCTTGATAATAAAGAAAAACAACTAGAAAACATTCAAGAAATTCTAGACAAAACCAAACTTAATTAATGCAATCTAGGGCAGCCATAAGATACGCTAAAGCAATGTATGATATTGCTAATGAAGAAAACTCTGTAAATGAAGTTTACAAAGACATGACCTTCATTAATGAATTAAATAGCAGCTCACCAGATTTCAAAAATTTATTATCGAATTCTCAAATCAATTATCAGGATAAGAAAAAAGCAATTTTATCTTTAACAAAATCGGGAAACGCCATTACCGAAAAGCTTATTGATTTATTAATCCATAACAAAAGGGTTACAATTATTGGCGATATTGCAATTAGTTTTACACAACTTTACAACAAGCATAACAATATTAAAGAAGCAACTGTCATAACTGCTTCACCTATTAATAAAGAATTAGAATCAGACATCTTATCTAAGATTAATATGTCTGATGCTAAATCAATTAGCTTAACGAATGTTGTTGATCCTAGTATTATAGGTGGTTTTATTATTAGATATGATGGTAAAGAATATAATGCTAGTGTAAAACAAAACTTAAATAACTTAAAAAAAGAACTTACAAATTAAAGACTATGGCCGAAGTAAATCCAGCTGAGATTTCAGCTATCTTAAAAAAACAACTTAAAGATTTTGACTCTACCTCATCTCTTGATGAAATTGGGAGTGTTCTTACGGTAGGTGATGGAATCGCAAGAGCATATGGGCTATCAAATGCTCAATATGGTGAATTAGTAGAGTTTTCAAATGGTACTCAAGGAATTGTTCTGAATTTAGAAGAAGACAATGTTGGTATTGTACTACTTGGATCTTCAACAGACATCAAGGAGGGCGACACCGTTAAGAGAACATCTAGAATTGCATCTGTTAAAGTAGGTGAAGGTATTGTTGGTAGGGTTGTTGATACACTAGGAAATCCGATTGACGGAAAAGGTGAATTAAAGGGAGATTTATATGAGATGCCCTTGGAAAGAAAAGCTCCTGGAGTAATATTTAGACAACCTGTAAATGAACCTTTACAAACTGGTATTAAATCTGTTGATGCAATGATTCCTATTGGTAGAGGTCAAAGAGAGCTTGTAATTGGTGATAGGCAAACAGGAAAAACAACAGTTTGTATTGATACGATTCTAAATCAAAAAGAGTTTTATGACGCAGGCGAGCCAGTATATTGTATATATGTTGCGGTTGGTCAGAAGGCTTCAACTGTTGCAGGAATTGCAAAAATATTAGAAGATAAGGGCGCATTAGCTTATACAACTATTGTTGCGGCAAATGCTTCTGATCCTGCTGCAATGCAGGTATATGCTCCATTTACAGGCGCATCCATTGGTGAGTATTTTAGAGATACTGGAAGACCCGCACTTATTATATATGATGATCTATCAAAACAAGCAGTAGCATATAGAGAGATATCTTTATTATTAAGAAGACCTCCAGGAAGGGAAGCTTACCCTGGGGATGTATTCTATTTACATTCAAGATTATTAGAAAGAGCGGCAAAAGTTATTAATGATGACTCTATCGCAAAGGAAATGAATGATTTGCCAGAATCGCTAAAGAAAATCGTAAAAGGTGGAGGCTCATTAACAGCACTACCAATCATAGAAACTCAAGCAGGTGATGTATCAGCATATATTCCTACAAATGTAATTTCGATTACTGACGGTCAAATATTCCTAGAATCAGACTTATTTAATTCAGGTGTTAGGCCTGCTATTAATGTTGGTATTTCTGTTTCAAGAGTTGGTGGATCGGCTCAAATTAAATCCATGAAAAAAGTTTCAGGAACTCTGAAATTAGATCAGGCTCAATTTAGAGAGCTTGAAGCATTTGCTAAATTTGGTTCAGATTTAGATGCCGCAACTTTAAATGTTATTGAAAAAGGTAAAAGAAATGTAGAGATATTAAAGCAAGCTCAGAATGATCCTTTCAAAGTAGAAGATCAAGTTGCAATTATTTATGCAGGTTCCAAAAATTTACTAAGAGATATTCCTGTTGATAGGGTTAAGGAATTTGAATCAGAATATATAAGAGTGTTGAACGATAAACATTCAGAAATTTTATCAACTATAAAACAAGGAAAATTAACTGATGAGGTTACCAGCACATTGGAAAAAGTTTGTGCTGATTTAGTCTCTAAGTTTTAAGGTATGGCTAATTTAAAAGAAATTAGAAATAGAATATCATCTGTATCATCAACGATGCAGATAACAAGTGCTATGAAAATGGTTTCTGCTGCAAAACTGAAAAAAGCGCAGGATGCTATTACCGCTATGCGCCCCTATTCTGATAAGCTTACCCAAATGTTAGTTGATTTATCTTCTTCTGTTGACTTTGAAAATGTTTATTTAAAGCCTCGAAAAGTGGAAAATAAATTAGTGGTTTGCATTACCTCAAATAGAGGATTATGTGGCGCATTTAACTCCAATGTTATTAAGAAATGTACTGAGATTGCTGAAACATCTAAGGAGAATATATCCTTTTTGTGTATTGGTAAAAAAGGAGGAGATATATTATCAAAAAACTACGATGTTATTGAATCCAATAATGAGATATTTGATGATCTAACCTTTGAAAACATTTCTATTACTGCTGAATTTTTGATGAACAAATTTCTTAATAAAGAATTTGACAGTATACAAATTGTGTACAATAAATTTAAAAACGCAGCTACACAAATTGTAACCGAAGAACAATATCTTCCTATTGAAAATAATGATTCGGAAGATAGCCAAAAAGATTCAGCGGATTATATTTTTGAACCATCACAAATTGAAATTATTTCTGAATTAATCCCTAAGTCATTAAAGACTCAGTTATACAAATCTGTTAGGGACTCATATGCTTCTGAACATGGAGCCAGAATGACGGCTATGCATAAAGCAACGGATAATGCAACCGAGTTAAGAGATCAGCTTAAGCTTACTTACAACAAAGCTAGACAGGCCGCTATTACAAACGAAATCCTTGAAATTGTTGGTGGAGCAGAAGCACTAAACGGATAGTTCATTTACTCTCTTTTTGTTTTCCAATTATTATTCGTTTACTTTTAAGAAATAAACTTTTTTGGATTGGGAAAATTTTTGAAGCTATTTAGACAAACAATTATTTACGGGGTTGCTACTGTTTTTCCCAGAATAATTAGTGTTGTTCTTGTTAGAATTCACACTGACAAAAGTGTCATTAGCGAGGTTTCAGAGTTTGGAACTCTATCGCTTATTTTCTCATATATTATTCTTTTCAATGTTATACTTTCTTATGGTCTAGAAACTTCATTTTTTAGATTTTACAATAAAGAAGAAAACAAAAAAGATGTACTAAATACAGCTGCAATTTCAATAATTATTACTTCTATTTTGTTTGCTTCATTGTTTAGTATTTTCAAATTAAATATTTCGGAATTTACAGGAATTAGCACTGGTTATTTGAGCATCGTTGTATGGATACTTGTTGTAGATGCACTAACGGTTATCCCTTTTGCATATTTAAGGTTAAAAGGATCTGCATTTAAATACTCAACAGTTAAAATAATTAATGTGCTAGTTTACTTCTCACTAAATATTTTCCTTTTAATTTTCTTAAAAGATCTTGCAGGGACAAATGACTTTTTAAACAGTATATATATAAAAAACTATGAAGTAGCTTATATCTTTATTGCCAATTTAATAGCAAGTATTATTTCATTATTACTCTTAATTCCTTTTTATTTTGAAATTGATTATAAAGCCAACTTGAAATTACTTAAAAAAATGCTTGCTTATGGCTTTCCTATTTTAATATCAGGCTTGGCTTTCACAATAAATGAAACTTTTGATAAAATTTTATTAGATTTTTTACTGCCTGCTGCTATAGCTAAAACTCAGATTGGAATGTATTCAGCTTGTTATAAATTAGCAATTTTCATGACGTTATTTTCTACAGCTTATAAATTGGCAATTGAACCTTTTTTCTTTAGCGAGGCTGATAAGAAAAACTCAAGCAAAAGTTATGCATTAGTTCTTGAAACATTTGTCATTATTGGATCTTCTATTTTAGTTTTAGTTGTAGTTTCTCTTGATATTTTAAAAGTAATTTTTATCGGAGACCCTGAGTATTGGCAGGCAATGTATATTGTCCCAATAATTTTATTTGCTAATTTTTGTCTTGGAATTTATCAAAATTTATCTGTTTGGTATAAAGTTACAGACATGACAAAATTTGCTGCCTATATTTCATCAATCGGAGCCATAATTACATTGTTATTGAATATAATTTTAATTCCAAAATACAGCTATTTAGGATCAGCCGTAGCAACACTATTGGCTTACTTCACAATGGCATTTTTATCTTATTTTATTGGTAAAAAACACTATCCTATTCCTTACAACACCAAAAAAATATTATTCTATTTAATATTGTCTGTTTCTTTATCCTCAATATCCTTTTATGGTTTTAGAGACAACTTATTAATTGGAATTTCATGCATATTGATTATGAATCTTGTAATTTTGTTGAAGGAGAAAAGACGAATAATTAATTTACTTAAATTAATAAAATGATTGTTAGCATAATTAATAAGTCCAAAAACGAACTTCCTAAATATGAAACTCTTCTTTCTGCAGGAATGGATTTAAGGGCAAGTTTAGAATCCCCTATTATTATTAAACCTTTTCAAAGATTAGTTGTAAAAACAGGATTATATATTTCTTTACAAAGAGGCTATGAAGCTCAAATTAGACCACGAAGTGGTTTAGCGTTAAAAAAAGGAATCACTGTTATTAATTCTCCCGGTACAATTGACGCAGACTACCGTGGTGAAATAGGTGTAATACTCATTAATTTATCTGATTCAGATTTTGAGATTAAATCTGGGGATAGAATAGCACAAATGGTAATAGCAAAACACGAAACAATTTCATGGAAAGTGGTGGACAAATTAGACGACTCCGTTAGGGGAGATAAAGGTTTTGGAAGCACTGGAGTTTAGTATTTATTATGAAAAAAATTACTCTTTTAATGTCAATTATTTTTTTAAGCTCTTGCTCACTACTTTATAATGCTTCAAAAAATTCTAATGATGGTGACAGAAAATATTCGGCTCAAAAATCAATAAAAAGTGCTAACAAAAAAACAAACACAATAAACTATATTCAAGCTAAGGCTAAAGTTTCTTTTAGAGATAATAATAAGATGAAATCCAATACGGTTACATTTAGAATTTCTTCCAATAAGAAGCTGTGGGTTAATGCTTCACTTGGGGCAGCAAGAATTTTAATTGATCAGGATTCCATAAAATATTACAATAAAATAGAAAAAAACTTTTTTGTTACGGACTTTGACTACGTAAATAATAGGATCGGAATACAAGCAAATTTTCAGATACTTCAGAATTTACTTTTGGGGATCTTAATTGAAGAATTTTCTCCTTCTTCATTATTCAAAAGATTTGAAGACAGCTATGTGTTTAAAGAAAACAAATATTTATTAGAATCACAACCTGTTGAATCAACCGTTACAATTAATCCCTATAACTTCTCAATAATTAAACAGACATTTTCTGCTGATGAAAATCTATTTGAAGTTGTTTATGATGATTATATTGAAATTGAAAATCAAAATATTCCTACAAAGATTAAATTTTTAAATAATGGAGTATTAAATTTTAATATCGAGATAAAATCAATATCTGCCTTAGAGAAAATAAATATTCCTTTTAGGATACCAAAAAATTACAAGAGAATTGAACTAGAATGAATTTATCAAGAATAATTTTATTAATAATTCTCTTAATTGCTTCAGATATTAGCTCCCAAAATAAGCAAGATCTAGAAAAACAAAAAAGACAAATTCAAAACGACATAAAAAAAATTGAATTAAAGCTTTCAAACAGTTCTAAACAAAAAGATTTAATAATTTCTAATGCCGAGGACGTAAATTATAAAATCAGACTACAGCAAAATTTAATCAATAATATTAATAATCAATTGAATTTAATATTAGATGAAATTGACAGAAATGAAATCAAACTTTCTGACTTAAAAAAGCGAGAGCTAACTCTTAAAGAAGAGCTGTCAAAAATGCTTTTGTCAGCTTATAAGAAGAAATCAAACTTAAATAAATTGATGTTTATTTTTTCTTCCTCATCTTTTCAGCAAGCTTTTAAAAGAATACAATATTTTAAGCAGTACGCAAATTTTCAAAAAAAAACATTGACGAAAATCAAAATCAATACTAATGAAATAAAAAATATAATTGTTGTTCTTGATTCCCAAAAGATTAATAAAAGGGATTTGGTAGATGAAAACGAAATAATAAAACGCGATTTAAGTAATGAGTATATTGAACTAAATTCACTAATAGCACAAGTAAATAAAAATCAAAAAAAATACTCTTCAGAAATTAAACAAAAGCAAAAACTGTCAAAGGAAATTGATAAAAAAATTAAGAAATTAATTGAAGAGGCCTTAGCAAAAGCAAAAAGAAAAAGTGGTGGATTTGAATTAACAGAAGAGGCACAACTTATCTCAAAAAACTTTAAAGCGAATAAAGGGAAACTACCATCCCCGGTAATTAGAGGGAATGTAGTTCTTGGCTTTGGGAAACAGCCTCATCCGATTGTCAAGACTACCACTATACAAAGCAACGGGGTTAGAATAAGGACATCTAGTGATGTTGAAGCAAGAACAATTTTTGACGGAGAGGTTTATTCGATTATTAAATCAAAAAATAATACTCACACGATTTTAATTCAACATGGAAATTTCTTTACAGTTTATAAAAACTTATCGGAAATATATGTTAAAAAAGGGGATAGACTAAACACAAAAGATTCCATTGGAAAAATTGCCACAGATTCCTTAAATGGACAAACTATTTTAAGCTTTAGTATTTTTAATAACGGAGTCCCGCAAAATCCAAAACTGTGGATCTATAAGATGTAATTTAAGAAAATAGAGCCTTTAATTCTGTAGCATCATCAGCCTTCATTTTACCAGCCAAAACAAGACTCAATTGCTTTCTTCTTAAAGCAGCATCATATCTTTTTTTCTCTTCTTCCGTCTCAGGATGTATCTTGTCAATTTTGGTTGGCTTTCCTGAGCTATCTACTGCTACAAATGTGTATATTGCTTCGTTTGCTTTTATTTTTTTCCCACTTTCATCATCAACCCATACGTCAATAAAAACTTCCATTGAAGTTGTAAATGCTCGAGATACTTTTGCTTCAATGGTAACTGTAGTTCCTATGGAAATTGCTTTGCCAAAAGAAACGTTGTTAACCGAAGATGTTACAACAATTTGTTCAGCATGACGTCTTGCAGAAATACTAGCTGCTCTGTCCATTCTAGCTAATAATTCTCCACCAAATAAATTGTTTAATGCATTTGTTTCACCAGGCAAAACAGAATCAGTAAGTATTGTAAGTGAATCTTTAGGAGTTTTGATGTCTATAGATTTAGTTTTTTATCAAAAGCCAAGCATTTATATCTTGTGCGTATCTTATTTCAGCTAATGCTAATCTAGCTTCTTCAACTGTGTCATAGCTATTGTAGGCAACTTGTAATAAACCAAATTTGTTAACACCCACTTTTCTAGCCTCCATAAAACCTTTACTTTTTAATTCGGCAATCATTTTTAATGAATTTTCTTCAAGCATAAAAGAACCAGCAATAATGTGAAAATCACCATACTGCTTCTTGATTGGCAGCTTTACAACAGGTAATGTTGAGTTGATATTAAATGTGGCTTTTTGTATTTTTTTCTCAATTTCTAAGTTGGCTTGAGCATAAGATGCTTGATTAAATTCATTAACACTATCAAAATAACTTTTTGTAAAAATTCCAGTTAATGCAAAGAAGACTATTAGAATTGCAGCGTATTTTAAATAAGAATTACCAATACGATTCCCCGTTCTTTCTATTTGTGGAGAATCAATAGAATTTAATCCATAAGAACTTTTTAAGAAAATTGAATTTTGACTAGGAATAAAAATGTACTTATCCTTTTTCAATGAGATAGAGCCAATATTCTTAATTTCAAAATAACCCTGTTTTTTTAATTTTTTGTGAGATTTAATAACCCATTTATTTAGTTTATCATCTGCAACTTCATAACTAATATTTTCAGATGAAGAAATTCTGTTAATTAATAGACCATCATTTTTAACTAAACTCTTATTAAACGTAATTTCTTTGTTTGGAGGGAAAATTTTTGATCCATCTGAACTAATTTTTGCAGAAATATTTCTAGCGACAAAAGCTCCAAAATTAGGAACAATCACACAATCGTGTTCTTGTAATAAATTAAATATATGATTACTAATTTTCATGGTGATGGCTATTGAAAACTAAGATATAAAATTAAATGAAATATATTATTTTAATAGCCTAGTTTTTTACGAACTCTGTTTAAAACTTGGTCAGCTGTAACCTTAGCTTTTAAAGATCCTTGGATTAGGATTTTCTCTACTTCATTTGGATTTGAAATGTAATAATTATAACTCTCTCTTTCTTTAGAATATTTACTAATAATCAGTTCAATTAAATCTTTTTTTCCATGCCCATAACCGTAACCACCACCTTCGTAATTTTTTTTCATAGCTTCAATTTGATCATTATTTGCAATTAGGCTATAAATTTTAAAAAGGTTACAGTTTTTCCAATCTTTGGGATTTTCAAGTGCCGTAGAATCAGTTTTAATGGATTGAATTTGTTTTTTTAATTCTTTTTCTGAAGCAAAAATATTAATGACATTGTTTTTACTTTTACTCATCTTTTCCCCGTCAGTACCCGGTATTAGTTTAGCTTCTTCTTGCATATGCTCTTGAGGAAGAATAAAGGTTTCCCCATAAACATTATGAAATCTACTAGCCACATTTCTTGTAATTTCTAAATGTTGAAGTTGATCTTTCCCAACAGGAACAATATGAGCATCGTAAAGTAAAATGTCAGCGGCCATCAGCATTGGGTAGTTAAAAAGCCCAGCATTAACATCATCAAGCCTATCTTTTTTGTCCTTAAAGCTATGTGCAAGTGTTAGTCTGTT
>Ga0208127_1000583_pt1 | contig 18691 bp, 14 predicted proteins | sample ETNtaG_6_FD_185751 | JGI IMG/M metagenome (GOLD analysis project Ga0208127, IMG submission 185751) | Marine microbial and viral communities from oxygen minimum zone, Eastern Pacific Ocean - ETNP201306SV45 (SPAdes) (version 2) | ecosystem: Environmental > Aquatic > Marine > Oceanic ... | reverse complement strand
GTAAAAGTGAAGCAGAAACTTATTTTTCTGAAATATCATTACTTTACAATGAAATAAACTTAGCCTTAAAAAACATAAAAAAATGGTCATCTAAAAAAAGAATTTCATCTTCCTTGATTAATTTTTTATCAACTGATTACATATTACCTGAACCGTATGGGACAATTTTAAATATATCTCCATGGAATTATCCTTTTCAACTAGCAATTTCTCCAATTATTGGAGCAGTAGCGGCTGGTAACACTGTAGTATTAAAACCTTCTGAATATTCTGAAAACACATCTAAACTTTTAAAAAAAATCATAAATGAAAGTTTTGATAAAAGACATGTAAGTGTAGTGCTTGGAGGACCTGAAGTTGGTTCGAATCTTCTAGATTTAAAATGGGATTATATATTTTTTACTGGAAGTACTCAAATCGGAAAAATTGTAGCCAAAAAGGCTGCTGAACATTTAACTCCAACAACATTAGAACTTGGAGGAAAAAATCCTTGTATAATTGATGAAAATGTGAATTTAAACGTTGCTGTAAAAAGAATCGTTTGGGGTAAATTTTTAAATTGTGGTCAGACTTGTATTGCTCCTGATTTTATTTTATGTCATAAAAATAATAAAGATGAATTTATAAGCTTGTTAATTAATAGACTAAAAAAAATATATAATTCAGATGCATATAATTCATCAAACTATTCAAAAATCATAAGTTCAAAACATGTCGAAAGATTAAAAGATTTGATGAATAATAATATAATTTACGGAGGAAATTATAATATAAAAACAAAATTTTTTGAACCAACAATTGTTGAAATTGAAAATCATAAAACTAAACTTCTTGAAGAAGAAATTTTTGGCCCAATTCTTCCAATCATTGAATTCAAAAATGAAAGTGAATTATATAAGATTTTAAGTTTTTACAAAAATCCATTAGCTTTTTATGTTTTTACAAATAGAAAGAAATTTGGAGAAAAACTAATGAAAGATTTTTCTTTTGGCGGTGGTGCAATTAATGATACAATTGGACAAATTGTTAATCACAGATTGCCTTTTGGTGGAATTGGAGATTCAGGTCAAGGTAAATATCACGGTAAAGAATCTTTCAACACTTTTAGCCACTTTAAACCATATATTATTAAATCAAAATTCTTAGATCTAAATTTCAAATACAAGGTTGATGAAAAATCATTTTCGTTTAGAATTATGAAAAAAATTTTTAGATATATATCAGTATGATTAAAGATTTTAATGAAGTAATAAAATCCAGGAGATCAGTAAGAGTTTTTTTAAAAGAAAACATCAATACTGAAACAGTAAAAGAATGTATTAAAAATGCAACTTTAGCACCCAATAGTAGTAATCTACAATTGTGGGAGTTTTATCATGTTATTAATGATGAAATAAAATCAAATATTTCTAAATCATGTTTTGATCAACCTGCAGCAAAAACAGCAAATCAATTTGTAGTTATTGTAACCAGAAAGGATTTGTGGAAAAAAAGAAGAGATTTTAATTTAAATTTTATTTTAGATAAATTCAAAAATTTAAATGATGAAAAATCACTGAGAAAGAAAAAGAATGCTGTTAATTATTACAAATTATTGATTCCAACTCTTTATGGCAACTTCTTGAAAATTACAGGATTTTTAAAATATTTAAATGTATCTATTATAGGGTTATTTAGACCAATGTATAGACAAGTTACTTCATCAGATTTAAGAGTTGTTGTTCATAAAAGTGCTGCATTAGCTGCTCAAAACTTCATGCTTAGTATGAGATCTTCAGGTTATGACACCTGTCCAATGGAAGGTTTTGATTCTGTGAGAGCAAAAAAAATACTTAATCTTCCAAGTTCAGCAGAAATAAATATGATAATTGGATGTGGAATAAGATCTGAAAAAGGTATTTATTCAGAGCAATTTAGAGTTCCTTTTAAGGAAGTTTATTTTGAGAAGTAAAAGATTCTAAACCCTCATTTAACCAGCTTTTATAAGTTTCAGTATCCGTATACTGAATTGGTGTGTTTAAAATGTTTAGATCAGGTGAAATCAAGACATAATATGGTTGAGAATTAATTTTAAAGTTTAGAGTTTGAAAAGCTGACCATTTTTCACCTACTGTCTCTAATATCTTTTTATTACCATTCTTATCTCTTAATGTTATTATATTATCCCCTAAGTCGGTCCTATCATCTACATATAATGATATTAAAATGAATTTATTATTTATTAAATCATATACTACAGGATCTGACCAAGTATTCTCCTCTACCCTTCTGCAGTTTGCACAAGCCCATCCAGTAAAATCTAGTAAAATTGGTTTATTATACTTTTTACTTAATTCTAATCCCTCATCAAAGCCTTTATAACAATCTAAGGACAATGGACAATCATTTTCAACTTCATATATTGAATAGAATTCAGGAGGTAATAAACCACTTAAAAAACTAAGCTTAGTGTCAGAGTTGTTAGTTAGAGATTTAGACATAAAAAGACCTGATAATATAAAAAGTGTAGCAATTATAGATTTTAAACTTATAATTGATGAAAAACTTTTTCTTAAATCTTTTAAAAGATATATTCCACACGCAACAAATATTATAACCCAAATTAAAACAAAAACTTCTCTCTTTAATATCCCCCAGCCTTGAACTAAATCCACATTCGATAAAAACTTAAAAGCTAAAGCTAACTCAATAAAACCTAAAACTACTTTTACAGAATTCGTCCATGAACCTGACTTTGGTAGTTTACTTAATACATTTGGGAAAAAAGCTAATAAAGTAAAAGGAACTGAAAGAGCTATTCCAAAACCTAACATTCCATAAGTAAGATCAATAGAACCTCCATCACCTGAAATACTTCCAACCAATAAAGTTCCTAGTATTGGTCCTGTACAAGAAAAGGAAACTAAAACAAGAGTTAGAGACATAAAAAAAGTAGACAGTAATCCCTTTGAAACATTTGATTTAGAATCTGCACTGTTAACCCATGAATTAGGTAAAGTAATTTCAAATAATCCAAAAAGTGAAAGAGCAAAAACAATAAATATTGTAAAAAACAAGAAGTTTAAAACTGGACTTGTAGATATTTGATTGAGAATTTCAGGGTTAATATTTTCAAGAAAGTAAAAAGGAATACTTAACGACAAATAAATCAAAATAATAAACAAACCATATGAAATAGAATAAAATCTTGCATTCTCATTTTTTGAAGAAAAGAAAGAAACAGTTAGTGGAATCATCGGAAAAACACATGGTGTCAACAATGCTAAAAAACCTCCGATAAGACCTAATAAAAGAATATTAAGTCGTCTTGAAAAGCTATCATCACTAACTAAAGAGATGTTATTTACAATTAATTCTTTATTTCCAAAATCTTTTATTAAATCACTACTTACAGAACTGTAGTCAAAAGATTTTAAAGAAATAAATGAATTAGACGTTAAATTAAACTCTAAGTCAACATCTCTGAATATGCAGACTCTATCATCGCAAACTTGATAAAAAAGTTTCTGATTAATAATTTCACTTGAATAATCTTCTTTTACTATAACATCTTGATAATAAGTAATATCATCAATAAAATAGGATTGATCCATATTGAATATTGGATCAAACTTGGTTATAGGTGTTGGTTCAACAACATTTCCATAAAAACTAAACGGAGATTCATCTTCAAATACAAACTCAGTAGGAAGAGCTCCACCTTCAGGAAGAGTTTGTGCATACAACCTCCATCCATCTTTGATTAGACCTTTGGTGACAAGTGTATACTCATTATTTCCATTATCTATTACAGATGTTGACCAATTAATAGGATTATCCTGAGAATAAATTAAATTGGTTAAAAAAAGTAAAACTAAATAGATACTCTTATGCATTTACCATTTTTTACTAAATTTCTTCTGTCTGCTCTTAACCCAACAATCCATAATACTTCATCTTTATAATTTGACAGAATCCATTGATTTTGCTTGTCAAAAATCGACATTTTTTCATCTTTAAAAAATTTGCTGAGCTTTTTTTTACCAATCATTCCATTAGGATAGAAGTAATCCCCTTCTTTCCATCTCCTTAGCTTAAGTGGTTTATCAATATTTTCAGAAATACAGATATGATTTCTTGATGGTTTTGAAGCACTTTGTGAAAAAACTAGATCAATCTTTATCGGATAATCATTTGATCCATTATTCAATAAAACTTCGTCAATAATTTCAAGGTTATTTTTATGAATAATAATTTCATCTCTATTAGATAAAATGGTATGTGAATCAGATTTTATTGATTTTCCAGAACTAGATCTTATAATTTTAAATAATTCAGCTTTATCAAAAAAACCAAATCTTTGAAAATACTCTAACTCAAATGATTCTACATCGAAAGATTTCCAAAATTTTTTATTTGACGATAGCTGACCTGATTTATTTTCAATAAAAAATTTAGATAAGTCTAAATCAAAGTATCTATTCTTAATATTGAATTCAAGATTTGAAATTTCAAAAAGATTTTTGAAACTAGTTCTGTATTGAGGATTAACTTTATTTAATACTGGAATAATTAGATTTCTAATTTTATTTCTTTCATATTTATTTTCCTTATTTGTTGAATCATCCCTCCATGATAAATTGTGTTCTAGTGCATATTTTTTAATTTCATCTTTAGTAAAATTTATAAGTGGTCTTAAAAGTTGATTGTGTTTTTCTCTTATTCCTAAAAATGAATTGTTCTTTTTACCTCTTATTAGATTCAAAAAAATAGTTTCTATATTATCATCAAGGTGGTGTCCGGTTAAAATGTAATCAAATTTATTCTCATCTCTAAGTTTATATAAAAATTCATATCTAATTTCTCTGGCTTTAGCTTGAATAGATTTATTGTAAGTTGATAAATCATGAGATATTGAATAAAAATTAATTTGTTTTTGATTAGCATAATTCTTTACAAAATTTTGATCAAAATCACTTTCCTTCTTCCTTAACTTATAATTTACATGTGCAATTGAAAAATCTAAATCCGATTTTAATAAAAGATCACATAAAACCATACTATCCAACCCACCACTGACTGAGACAAGTAATTTCTGTTTTAAATTTTTAAATCTATTCTTAAATCTATTTAGCATAATTCAAATATACTATTTCAATGAACTAATCATTGCTTCTGCCTTAAGTTTACACTCATTAAATTCTTGTTCAGGATCAGAAGCAAATGTTATAGCACTACCAACATTAATACTTAAATTATTTCTTTGAGAGTCATATATTATTGATCTAATAACAACATTAAAATCAAAATCTTTTTTTGGACTAATATATCCAACCGCACCACTATATATGCCTCTTTGAGTTTTTTCAAATTTCTCAATTAACTCCATAGATCGAATTTTTGGTGCACCAGTCATACTTCCCATTGGAAACGTGCTTTCCAAAATTTTTGAAATTCTTGTTGAATTACGAATCTCAGCTTCAACTGTTGAAATTAATTGGTGTACATTTTTAAATGAATACAAAACTGAGAGTTCTTTAACTTTGACTGTACCCTTTTTTGCAACTCTAGACAAGTCATTTCTCACTAGGTCAACTATCATATGATTCTCTGAAAGTTCTTTAGAGTTATTGTTTAAATAATTAATGTTTTTTAAATCATTAGTAATGTCCTTATCCCTTCTAATTGTACCCTTAATTGGTTGAGTTATAATTCTATTATTTTTCTTTTTAATAAATCTTTCAGGAGAAGAGGATAATAAATGAAGAGATTTTAATTTAAAAAAAGCACTCATAGGAGATTCGGTAAGCGAATTAAGAGAAATATATGATTTAATTGGATCTATAATTATATCATTAGAATGGTAATCCATACAAAAATTAAGTTCATAAACATCTCCAATTCTAATGTGTTCTTTAATTTTATTTACAGACTTCACATAATCACTTTTATTAAATCTCAGTTCTAAATTATCTTTAATAGATTGGATTTTAAATATATATTTGAAATTTAGAATCTTATTCAGCTCGTCATCTGGGTTAATTCCTGAAATATATTTTATATCAACTGTGTTTTCTTTAACAGTTATAACAACCTTAGGCTGAAAAAAATAAATATTTGGAATTTCATGAATTAATAAATTTTCACTTTTTAAAGGTTCAATTTCATTTTTTAAATCATATGAAAAAAAACCAAATAACCAATCTGTACTATGGTTTACGTAATCATCTAATTTTTTAAGAGAATTTCTATTTGAAGACAAAAAGGAATGTAATCCATATGCGAAAATCAAATCATATTCAGTACTGGAATGGTTTGAATTTAAAATTATAGAGTTTTCAAAATGGGTGGAAATATGAAGAACTTTTCTCTTAAAATTCTCTATATCATCAACTGTAAAAAGTTTATTTAATCTTTCCAACAATTAAAAATAATTATAAAAAATATTTTGTTTAATATTTTTTTTTGATATTTGCTCTGTGATTAGTAAGAGAAATTTAAAAAAACGTAATCAACGTAAAACTCGCCGCTAGGCGTTTATATCTTTTTTATCTAGTCATCTAGATAACTTAATCGCAAATCATAATTAAAATCTTATAAATTGAAAATCGAAATAGCTTCTTTGAAGCATATAAAATATTGTAAAATAATTTCAGAAACCATAGCTGAATCAGCCAAAGTTAGAGGTACCGGTATTGCTCTTAGAAGTCCTGAATATATAGAAACAAAAATTAGAAATGCAAACGCAATAATTGCTTTAAAAGATGAAAAATTTGCTGGATTTTGTTATATAGAAATATGGGGTCATGGAAAATATGTTGCGCATTCAGGATTAATTGTTTCACCTGAATTTAGAGGAATTGGTTTAGCTAAATTGATTAAAAAGAAGACATTTGAATATTCTAAGAAAAAATATCCTCAAACTAAAATCTTCGGAATTACTACAGGGCTACCTGTAATGAAGATTAACTATAGTCTAGGTTATGAACCTGTAACTTTTTCAGAACTTACAGATGATGATGAGTTTTGGAAAGGATGTCAAACATGTAATAATTATGATATTTTACAAAGAACTAAAAGGAAGATGTGTTTATGCACTGGAATGCTTTATAACCCAAAAAAAAATAAATGAAAAAAATAGTTTTAGCTTATAGTGGAGGATTAGACACCTCTTATTGTTTAAAAAAGTTTAGTAATGAAGGATTTGAAGTTCATGCAATTAGTGTAAATACTGGAGGTTTTACAGAGAAAGAACTGGCAGAAATTGAAAAAAATGCTTATAAACTTGGAGCATCTAAGTATAAATCAATAAATGCTATTGAAGAATTTTATAATAAAATAGTAAAATACTTAGTATTTGGAAATGTTTTAAGAAACAACACTTATCCATTGTCAGTAAGCTCAGAAAGAATAATTCAAGCAATAGAAATTGTAGAATATGCAATAAAAAATAAATGTGATTTTATTGCTCATGGAAGTACTGGAGCAGGAAATGATCAAGTAAGATTTGATATGATATTTCAAATTTTAGCTCCAGAAATTCAAATTTTAACACCAATTAGAGATAATTCATTATCTAGACAAGAAGAATTAGATTATTTAAAGTCTAATAATATTGATTTAAAATGGAATAAAGCGAAGTATTCAATAAACAAAGGATTATGGGGAACAAGTGTAGGTGGTGATGAAACTCTTACTTCAAATAAAAAACTTCCAGATAATGCTTATCCAGGCAAGATAACTGATAAAAAGACAGAAAAAATTACTTTAGAATTTGAAAAAGGTGAAATCTGTGGTGTAAACGGTAAAGAATTAAATAGCGTTAAGGCAATTGAATATATTTCTAATTTATGTGACTCATTCTTTATTGGAAGAGATATTCATGTTGGAGACACAATAGTTGGAATTAAAGGAAGAGTTGGATTTCAAGCTGGTGGACCTCAAGTAATAATAAAGGCTCATCATCTTTTGGAAAAACACGTATTAACAAAATGGCAACTATTTCAAAAAGACAAACTTGCAGATTTTTATGGAATGTTACTTCATGAAGGTCAATATTTAGATCCTGTCATGAGGAATATTGAATCTTTTATGGAATCAAGTCAAAGTAAAGTAACTGGAAGTGTTATTGTATCATTATATCCCTACAGGTTTGAACTCGAGGGAATAATTTCAAAAAATGATCTAATGAATACACAATTTGGATCATATGGTGAGAAAAATAAACTATGGTCATCAGATGATGCAAAAGGTTTTATTAAAATATTATCAACTCAAAACAAAATATATCAGAATATAAATGAAAAAAAATAAAATTAAAGTTGGAATTATTGGAGCATCTGGATATACTGGGAGTGAACTAATAAGGTTATTATTATTACACCCAAATATTGAATTAAAATTTGCATTGAGCAAAACAAATAAGAATAAAAAAATATCAGATATTTTAATTGACCTCACAGGGGAAACTGAAATGATTTTTTCTGATAAAATTGAAAAGGATATAGATGTTTTGTTTTTGTGTGGCGGTCATAATAAATCAATAGAATTTCTAAATAATAACAAATTAGATGATACAATTAAAATTATTGACCTAAGTCAAGATTTTAGAAATGATAATTCACATAAAAAATCAAAAAGAAATTTTATTTATGGTTTACCAGAAATTAACCAAGATGAAATAAAAAAAAGCTCAAATGTTGCAAATCCTGGATGTTTTGCTACTGCAATTCTTTTAGGATTAAGTCCAAGTATTAGTAATGGGCTAGTGAATGGTGAAATAAATATTAATGCTACAACTGGAAGTACTGGAGCTGGCATAATTCCCTCTGAAAAAACACATTTTAGTTGGAGAAACAGTAACGTTTCTTGGTATAAACCCTTTAAACATCAACATTTAAAAGAAATTAAAAAAACACTCCTAAATATCTCAAGTTATAAATCCTCAATTAACTTACTTACATATAGAGGAACATTTACAAGAGGAATCTATTGTAGTATTTATTTTAAATCTGATAAATCAATTGATAAAATAATCAACCTGTATAAAAATTATTTCCTCAATGCCCCATTTGTAAATGTATGTGATAATGAAATTTCTTTGAAAGATGTTATTAATACAAACAAATGTTTAATTCACTTAACCAAAATTGATGATAAAATATTAATTACTACTGCAATAGATAATCTAATAAAAGGAGCTTCAGGACAAGCAATACAAAATTTGAATCTTATGTTCGGAATTGATCAAACCACTGGACTTAAACTTAAAGGATCAACATATTAATTATATATGAAGAATTTTATAAACATAAATGATATTAAAGATTATAACAAATCAGTAGAGGATTGCATAAGTCTTAAAAAAAGCCCATATGAACTGAATTCTTTAGGAAAAAACAAAACATTAGGACTACTCTTTTTTAATCCTAGTTTAAGAACAAGAATAAGTACAGAAAAAGCAGCAAAAATTCTTGGTATGAATGTGATTTCTATGAATTTCAATAATGAAGGTTGGAATTTAGAATGTGAAGATGGAGTAATAATGAATTCAAATAAGGCTGAACATATTAAAGATGCAGCTAGAGTTGTAGGTCAATATTGTGATATAATAGGAATAAGATCATTTCCATCTCTAATTAATAAAACTGATGACGAAAAAGATATTGTCATAAACTCATTTAAGAAATATGCTAATATCCCTGTTATAAACTTAGAAAGCTCAATCTATCATCCACTTCAAGCATTGGCAGATGCAGTTACTATTAAGGAAAAAGTAAAAAAACCAAAAATAGTACTATCATGGGCACCTCATATCAAACCACTACCCCACGCTGTTGCTAATTCATTTATCAATATGGCTAAAAAAATGAATTATGATATTAAGATTACAAATCCGATTGGATATAATCTAAATGAAAATATAACTGATGGAATCGAAATAATTAATAATCAAAAGGAAGCGTTTGAGGGTGCAAACTTAGTATATGCAAAAAATTGGTCAAGCTATGACAATTATGGTAAAGTCCTTGATATTAAAGACTCTTGGATAATTGATGATGACAAAATGAATATTACAAATAATGCAAAATTTATGCATTGTCTTCCTGTTAGAAGAAATCTTGTTGTTTCTGACAGTGTTATTGATAGTGATAATTCGTTAGTTGTAGAACAGGCAAATAATAGAGTTTATAGTGCTCAATTAATTTTAAAGAACATATTAAATGAAATCTGAATTAACAATTATTAAAATAGGAGGAAAAATTATTTCAGATTCAGAGCTTTTAGAAAAGTATTTAAAAAAAATTAATCAAACTAATGGTAATGTTATTATTGTTCATGGTGGAGGTAATATTGCTAATGACTATTTTAAAAAAAATAACATCCCTGTAAAAATGATTAATGGAAGAAGAATTACCGACAAAATAGCAATTGAAAAATTAGTGATGCTTTACTCAGGAAAGATAAACAAGAATATAATTTCAAAACTCAACAAAAGTGAAAAAAAATATATTGGATTAAGTGGTGTAGATTCAAAAGTAATATTAAGTAAAAAAAGAGAAATTAAAGAAGTTGATTATGGATTTGTAGGTGATATTACAAGTATTAATGGAATATTTCTTAAACTTTTAATTGACAATAATATTTATCCGGTAATCTGCCCAATTACTGCTGATAAAAATGGCTTATTGTTAAATACTAATGCCGATACGATTGCAACTAAAGTTGCTATAGAAATGTCTAACTATTATGATTTGAGGTTATTATACTGTTTTGATAAATCTGGAGTATTAGAAAACAATAAAGTTATTAAAAGAATTAATTATCATGATTACCTTAATCTTTTAAAAAATAAAACCATAAAAGATGGAATGATTCCAAAAATTGAAAACGCTTTTGATTCAATTAAAAATGGTGTTAAAAAAGTTTACATTGGAGATATTAATATATTTGAAAATCCTAATAATTCTACAGAGATATGTTTAAGTTAGATAAATTACAAGACGATGCGATAATTCTTCTAAAGGATTTGATTAGTATTCAATCTTTTTCGTTTGAGGAAGACAAAACAGCAACTAAAATTAATAATTGGCTTAAAGAAAGAGGTGTTAAGAGTGATAGAAAGGTTAATAATATTATAGCTTACAATAAACACTATGACCAAACAAAGCCAAATATTTTATTAAACTCTCATCATGATACCGTCGAGCCGAATTCAGCTTACACACTTGACCCATATAAACCTCAAATTGTTAATGGTAAACTTTATGGACTGGGAAGCAATGATGCTGGAGGTGCTTTAGTTAGTCTAATTACAACTTTTTTACATTTTTACGATAAAGAAAATTTGAGTCACAATATTATACTATTAGCCTCAGCTGAGGAGGAAAGGTCAGGACCAAATGGGATTAAAAGCATAATGCCAATTTTACCAGAAATTGAATTGGCTATTGTCGGAGAACCTACTTTAATGAATATTGCTGTTGCTGAAAAAGGATTAATTGTATTTGACTTGATTGTCAAAGGAACATCAAGTCACGCAGCACATAAAAATTTAGATAATCCTATTTATAAGGCTATTGATATAATTAATAAAATATCCAAAATTAAATTTGAAAAAAAATCAAATCTTCTTGATGATGTTAAATTGACAGTTACTCAAATTAATGCAGGTGTACAACATAATGTAGTTCCAGCAGAAGTAAAACTAGTTTTAGATGCTAGAATAAATGACAAGTATACTAATACAGAAATTTATAATGTATTAAAGGATGAATTAGATTGTGAACTAGTACCAAGAAATTTAGACCTTAATTCATCTTCAATTCCAGAAAATCATAAAATTATAAAAGCTGGAAACAAACTTGGATTTACAAAATATGGATCTCCCACTCTATCTGATCAAGCAAAAATTAAATGCAACTCTATTAAATTGGGTCCAGGCGATTCAACGAGATCTCATACAGCAGATGAATTTATATATGTTGATGAGATTAAGAATGGTGTTAAAAAATATATTGAATTAATTGAAGAATACATATTATAATGAAACTTTGGAACAAAAATGATGAACTAGATAATAAGATTGAAACTTTCACTGTTGGAGATGATAGAATTTACGATATGTATATTGCCAAATATGATGTTAAAGCAAGTATAGCACATGCTAAAATGTTATCAAAAATTGGAGTGATCAATAATGAGGAAGAAAGTTTATTAGTTAAGGAACTTAAGACCATACTTTCATTGATTGAAAAAAGTGAATTTAAAATTGAAGAAAAATTTGAAGACATTCATTCCAAGATTGAATTTTATTTAACTGACAAATTAGGAGGTTTAGGTAAAAAAATTCATACTGGAAGATCAAGAAATGATCAAGTTCTTGTTGCTTTACAACTTTATTTTAAAGATGAAATTTTAATAATTAAAAATAAAATTAAAGAGTTATTTGACACATTATTAGTTTTATCGAAGGAAAATTCAAAACATTTACTTCCAGGTTACACACACTTACAATCAGCAATGCCTTCTTCATTTGGACTTTGGTTTTCATCATATGCTGAAAACATGATTGATGATGTATTATATTTTAATACTGCATTTCAAATTAATGATCAAAATCCATTAGGAAGTGCAGCTGGTTATGGAAGCTCATTTAATATTGACAGAAAAATGACAACTAAAGAGCTTGGCTTTAGTGATCTTAAATACAATGTTGTTGCTGCTCAAATGAACAGAGGTAGGATTGAAAAAAGTTTAGCAATTGCTATTAGCTCTATAGCATCTACTCTATCAACATTTTGCTCAGACATTTGTTTATATATGACGCAAGAGTTAAATTTTGTATCATTTCCAGATGAATTAACCACTGGTTCTAGTATAATGCCTCATAAAAAAAATCCTGATGTTTTTGAATTAGTGAGAGCAAAATGTAATTCATTAAAATCACTTCCAAATGAGTTTTTAATAATGTCTAACAATTTAACAAGCGGTTATCATAGAGATTTACAACTATACAAAGGAAAAATAATACAAGCTATTAATGAAATTGTGAATTGTTTAGAAATCTTTAATTATTCAATAAAAAAAATAAAGGTGCGAAGAGATATTCTTAAAGATAAAAAATATGAATATATCTTCTCTGTCGAAAACCTTAACGAATTAGTAAAAAGCGGAAAAAGTTTCAGAGACTCATATAATCAAGTTTCAAATGAAATTAAGAACGATTCATTCGTACCTAAAAAAGACATTAAACATGAGATAATAGGAGGAATTAATAATTTATGTCTTGATGAAATTGAATTAAAGATGAATAAAATATTTGACCTCTAAATGTGAATAGGCCTGTTTTCAAGAGCAGACAGAGCAGCTTCTTTCATCGCTTCTGAATAAGTTGGGTGAGGATGACTCATCATAGATATATCTTCACAGGAAGCTCTAAATTCCATTGCTGTAACACCTTCAACAATTAAATCTGCAGCTCTTGCGCCAATAATGTGAACACCTAAAATTTCATCAGACTTAGAATCTGCTAATATTTTTACAAAACCATCTAAGTCATTACTAGCTCTAGACCTTCCTAAAGCTCTCATTGGAAATTTACCAACTTTGAAATCAACATTATCATTAGTTAATTGATCTTCTGTTTTTCCAACTGAAGCAACTTCAGGCCATGTATAAATAACATTTGGAATGAGATTATAATCTATGTGAGGTTTTTGATTTTTTAGTATTTCTGCAACAGCTATTCCCTCTTCTTCAGCTTTATGAGCAAGCATTGGGCCATTGATTACATCCCCAATAGCATATATGTTCTCAGAAGATGTTTGAAACTTATTATTTACTTCTATTTTGCCGTTTTGGTTATAATTAACTTTAGCATTTTTAAGATTTAATCCATCTGTGTATGCTTTTCTACCTACAGAAACAAGACAGTAATCGCAATTAAATTCAATTATTTTATCGTTACTATCTTTTGCTTTGACTGTAACCGAGTTGCCGTCAGAATTAGCCTCAAAAACTTCATGAGATAAATAAAATTTAATTTTTTCTTTCTTTAAGACTTTCAATAATTCCTTTGAAATATCTTTATCCATGAAAGGGGTAATCTTATCTGAATATTCAATAACTGACACCTCAGACCCAAGTCTTTTATAAACTTGACCAAGTTCTAAACCTATAACACCTCCGCCAATTATTACTAAATGTTTTGGAACCTCTTTTAAGGACAAAGCTTCAGTTGATGTTATAATTCTTTGTTTGTCAATATTTATAAAAGGAAGTGAAATCGGTTTTGATCCTGTTGCAATTATGCATTTGTCAAAATATACAGGATTGTCATAACCTTCAACGGAAATTGATGATGAATCAATAAATGATCCTAGGCCATTAAATACTGTTATCTTGTTTTTATCCATAAGAAAATCAATTCCCTTCACAGTCTGACTAACAACATTATTTTTTCTGTCAATCATTTTATTAAAATCTAACTTAACCTCTCCATCAATCTCAATTCCATGTTTTGAAGCATTTTTTAAAATATCATGGTAGTGATGAGATGAATCTAACAGAGATTTGGATGGAATACAACCAACATTGAGACATGTTCCACCTAATGAATTGTATTTTTCAATAATTGCGGTTTTAAAACCTAGCTGCGACAATCTTATAGCACAAACATATCCACCAGGACCCGATCCAATAACAACTACATCAAATTTGTTTGTTGACATTCTTATACAAAAATACAAATACTCAATAATTAAAAATGATTTTAATAGTTTATTTTAAGATGTATAAAGATGATTTTTGAATATATTAGCAATTCAGTATGGGTGAGAAAAAAATGAATATTGAAAATCAAAAAATAATTTCTCTTTTTGATTCAATAGCACCAATAATAATACTTGTTACTTTACTATATATAAATGTCAGTATTTTTGGAGATGATTCTTTAGATGGCTCTAACCAACTTATTCTTTTAACTGGTGCTGCTATTGCTTTTGGATTTGGTATTAAAAACAAAATAAAAGCAGAAGAAATTTTTAAAACAGTCTCTGAAAATTTAAAATCAATAAGTATTCCAATAATTATATTATTATTAGTTGGAGGACTTTCTGGTAGTTGGTTAGTTAGTGGTATAATTCCATCTATGATTTACTATGGTTTAAAATTGATTAATGCATCATTTTTTTTACCAACATGTGTGATTATAAGTGCAATTGTAGCATTAGCAACAGGAAGTAGTTGGTCTACATCAGCTACAATAGGAATTGGATTAATTGGAATTGGAAAAGCATTGGGTTTTGATTTAGGTTTAGTTGCAGGTGCTGTAATTTCCGGAGCCTATTTTGGAGATAAAATGTCCCCCTTAAGTGACACAACTAATCTTGCTGCAGCTGTTTCAGGATCAAATCTATTTGAGCATATTAAATACATGACTATTACAACTGTTCCTACAATTATAATTACATTAATCTTTTTCACCTTTTATAACATTTTCAATTTACCAAATCAAACAATTGAAAACATGCAGTATATAGAATCAATTAAAGACTATTTTTATATATCCCCTATTCTATTTATTGTACCATTAATTGTAATTCTTCTTATTGTTAAGAAAATCAATCCAGTAATCTCTCTTTTTATTGGAATTATGACAGCTGCTTTATTATTTTTAATTTTTCAAAATGATCTCATTCTTAATTTTTCAAAAGAAACTGGACAAAACACATATCAAATAGTAATAAATTCTATTGTTTCAGAAACAAATATTAAAACTGAAACAGGTTTTTTAAATGAACTATTTTACTCAGGTGGAATGAAAGGAATGTTAAATACTATATGGTTAACAATTTCTGCTATGATTTTTGGAGGTGTAATGGAATCAATTGGAGCTCTAAAAAGAATTTCTGTATATCTATTGAATAAAGCTAAATCTACAATTGGCTTGTTTTCAAGTACAATAATTAGTTGTTTAACAGTTAATGTCTCTGCTTCAGATCAATACTTGGCTATTGTAATCCCTGGAAAAATGTTTTCTCAGGCATATAAAGACAGAAAACTATCAAGTTTAAATTTAAGTAGAACAATTGAGGATTCTGGAACAGTTACATCAGTCCTAATTCCATGGAATACATGTGGAGCTTATCAAGCGGGTGTCTTAAATGTAAGTGTTTTAGATTATTTTATATATGCTATATTTAACTGGCTAAGTCCAATTACAACTTTGATTATAGCTTCAATTGGGTTCAAAATCAAGAAATTAAATGAAAAATAATTCTAAAACTATCTTAGGTTCCTTTTTAGTTATTTTCTCATTATTGATAACAATATCAATTTTTTCATTTATTAATACATGGCAAGATGATCAATCTCTTATTAATGACATATTTAGTTCAAATGATAAAGTAGAAAATATTGGCAATAAAATAGGCTTTTATGTCTCCTACTATCTTGTGTATACTGGCTTTGGTATAGGCTCATTATTAATTTGTTTCAATATTTTAATTTTAGGTCTGTCATTAGCATTTGACAGAGGATTAAATAAAATAATAAATAGATCTTTTACACTACTACTATCATGTATTTGGATTTCTTTATTCTGTGGTTATTTCATAAATAATAAAATTTATTCTGGGGTATTTGGATTTGAAGCTAAAAACCTAATCATAAACTTTTCAGGAGATATTGGTTTAATTCTTCTTTTAATTTTTGGTTTCATTGTTTTTATGATTTTAGTTTTAAAAATCACCCCTCTAAAAACCTATAATTTCATTAAGGGTTTTATAGAAAAAATTAAAATTTCTAGTAAAAAATCCACAGATGAATATTCAGATGATACAAATGAAGAAACAGTTGAAAATAAATTTGTATTTAAAAATGAGGAAGAAATAAAACAAATAAAACCGACAATAGAGAATTTTTCAAAAATTGATTCTGAAGAAGAAAACAATCTTGAGAAAAAGGCAGATGATAAAATAGAAATGAAAGTTGAAGAAGTTAGTGATGAAGAAAGAATTAAATCAGAATCTGAAAATATTTTAAAAAAACATGGTGAATACGATCATACATTAGAATTAAAAAGTTTTAAGCAGCCACAGATAAAACTTTTATCAGAACACAATAATGATGGCGTTATTACAATTAATCAAGAAGAATTAGAAGAAAATAAGGAAAAAATAATCGAGACTCTTAAAAATTATAAGATCGGTATTGACAAAATAAAAGCAACTATAGGGCCTACTGTAACTTTATACGAAATTATCCCTGAAGCTGGAATTAGAATTTCTAAAATTAAAAGTTTAGAAGATGATATTGCATTATCATTATCTGCCCTTGGAATTAGAATAATTGCTCCAATTCCTGGAAAAGGAACTATTGGAATTGAAGTTCCAAATAAAAACAGAAAAACTGTATCAATGAAATCTTTAATTTCTTCAAAGAAATTTCAAGATGCTGAGATGGAATTACCTTTAGCTTTGGGTAAAACAATTAGTAATGAAACTTTCGTTGTTGATTTTTCAAAAATGCCACATTTACTTATGGCAGGTGCTACAGGTCAAGGTAAATCAGTAGGAATAAATTCTATTATAACTTCACTACTATATAAAAAACATCCATCAGAAATTAAATTTATTCTAGTAGATCCAAAAAAAGTAGAATTAACATTGTTTAATAAAATTGAGAGACATTATTTAGCTAAACTCCCTGATTCAGATGAAGCAATTATTACAGAAAATAAAACTGTAATTAAGACATTAAACTCGCTTTGTATTGAAATGGAGCAAAGATATGACTTACTCAAAAACGCAATGTGTAGAAACATCAAAGAATATAATTTAAAATTTAAGAAAAGAAAGCTAAACCCTAATGATGGACATAAATTCCTCCCCTATTTAGTACTAGTTGTTGATGAGTTTGCAGATTTAATTATGACAACGGGAAAAGAAGTTGAAACTCCAATAGCAAGATTGGCTCAATTAGCTAGAGCTGTAGGTATACACTTATTAATTGCTACCCAAAGACCTTCAGTTAATGTTATAACTGGTCTTATAAAAGCTAACTTTCCTGCAAGAATCGCATTTAGAGTTACATCAAAAGTTGATTCAAGGACTATACTAGACTCTGGAGGAGCTGATCAGTTAATTGGAAGAGGTGACATGTTATTTACACAAGGAAATGATTTAATTAGATTACAATGCGGTTTTGTTGACACAGATGAAATTGAAAAAATTACTGATATAATAGGATCACAGAAAGGTTACTCGGATGCTTACATACTTCCAGAATTTATTGAAGAAGATAAAATTCAGAACAATACAGTTAACATTGAAGATAGAGATCCATTGTTTAGAGAAGCAGCTGAAGTAATTGTAACAGCTCAACAAGGATCAGCATCATTAATACAAAGAAAAATGAAGCTAGGATATAATAGAGCGGGAAGAATTATTGATCAACTTGAAGCTGCAGGGATTGTTGGACATTTTGAGGGTAGTAAAGCTAGATCAGTATTAGTGAAAAATTTGGTTGAATTGGATCAATTATTGAATAATGAATAATTATGAAAAAAATAGTAATCTTAATTTTTTCATTATTTAATTTATTAAATCAAGACTCCAAAATTATTGATTCATTTTTTAGTAAATACACAAGTATAAATACAGCAAAAATCAAGTTTGAAATTATTACGAAACAAAATAACATTGTAAAA
>Ga0208127_1000581_pt1 | contig 18709 bp, 16 predicted proteins | sample ETNtaG_6_FD_185751 | JGI IMG/M metagenome (GOLD analysis project Ga0208127, IMG submission 185751) | Marine microbial and viral communities from oxygen minimum zone, Eastern Pacific Ocean - ETNP201306SV45 (SPAdes) (version 2) | ecosystem: Environmental > Aquatic > Marine > Oceanic ... | reverse complement strand
CCACAGTAAGGCCCAGAAATACCCCTGCTGCTGCCCAACGCTTCTTATAGATCGGCAATAACACCATAAAGAGGGGATTTGCCTTGAGGCCGGCCGCTACCGCCATCAGGGTCGATGCCAACACGGGCACTCGAGCAAAAGCGGCAAGTCCGAATATGACCAACCCGAAAATCAGAATATCGGTTTGCTGATTATTGAAGACAGCCAGGATCGACCGGAAAGAAAACAGCAGAGCAATGACCAGCGTCGCTGCTCGCACAGCGCTGCCATAGAGCACCTCACGCTGACAGACATAGACGGCGCCCAGGAGAAAAATGACATTAACGGCGAAGAACAGGATTTTCCCGACGGTGTAACCCAGGGGATACACCGGCAACAGCATGAAAGAAGCAAAGGTCGGATAAGTGAAGACATTCTGCTCATAGATATGAATCTTGAGGCCATGCACATAACGAAACGTCGCTGCCCAATAAACATCGAAGTCACCGTCGTGGACGAGATAGCGATAGAACAGTATGGCAATCGCAAGGATTCCCAGTCCTACACCTATCCAGTGAAATTTAGACATTCTCAGGAACATGGTGTTAAATCTGGGTCCCATAAATAACAACTTTGTCAGGGTGATTGATTATTCTGAGGCCAGATGACTACGGATTGGTGAGAATTGACTTCATTAAACCTGAACCGATCTGAATCTCACTCTCGAGAGATCGCTCTGTCTTGACTCTCCACTTTTGAAGCCTCCCAAGAAAAAGAGGATAAATAACAGAACTACACCGCGGCCTACGTCTTTGAATCGGAGGGATGAGTTACGCCACATCGCTCTCTTGTTTCAAAAATATACAACGTTGTGATCTCACTTTTTTATTATCCCTTAGCGTCGTAGATGACCCAAAAGTACCAAGAGATCTTAGCATCTGCTTCAAGTCGACTAATCGGCAGTCCGTGTCCCGATAAGATTTGTTTACAAGAATCTCATCCTAAACAACCTCCCTATCTTCAGAGTACCACTATTAAATACTTTGACTGGTAGTTGGTCAAAACTTGTCAAGACTAGAACTTATGTCTTCTTCTGATCTAACCTCGGTCACTAAAATTTTGAATCACGATATACGAGGTGCGCTACATGCTGTCTTGAGCCTATCCGAACTTATTGCTAATCCAGAATTTAAACTTAGCCCAACACAATTAAAGGAGTATCAAAACAAAGTTCATTGGTCCGCACAGCATCTGAATCACTTATTTAGAATCATGTCATCCTTGCAGGAGCCGCACAGCCGTTTGGAAAACTCTACGATAACAAAGTTGGACCGAGACCAATTTCTTGGGATTCTCAATACAGCCGCCCAGATGTATAAGGCTAACGGCCAGATCACAGTTGTTGATGAAACATTCGATCTAGAAGAAAAGAGGAGTTACCTAGTTCGGAATCTCCCTGACGCGCTGTCCTTCTGCCTAGTATTCTCTATTTGCCGGATGTTACCTCCTTCATCCTCCCTAACTATCTGTTTTTCCTTTACTTCTTCCGGTTTAGGGTTATCAGTAATCCAGAAAAAAAACGATGAGAATACGTCTTTCCAGTCGAATTTAGGTCTTACCCAGCATAGAGAATTATCAGATATCAATCCCTGGTTCAATGTAGTCCAGGCCTCTTTGCGCGGAACAAACGGCGCCATACTCAAGCTGGTTCAAGCCACTCAGGACCAGTTTTCCGCAAACCTTTCCTTCCCACTTTCGCAGTGAAATGTCAGGCCCCTGCAGAAACCAGGAGGTCATGAATTAAATCAACAACCCCATCCCCCGGTTGCTCGCTCGCCGAATGGGCCTAAAAAACAGTCCAGATGTGCTTTGGGTTCAAGCAACCGTAAGGGATCTTCTTGTCAATATTGCGGCACGTATCCAACGATATTTAAACCGAAACCACGAATGGCATGCATAGACTTCGGCTCCCCTAAGACTTGCATGTTCCTGATGCCCAGGTCTCGAAGAATTTGCGCCCCGACCCCAAACGTTCTCATATCGGGGATCTCACCCAGAGTTGAATCCTCCCAACCATCTATCGAGCGACTACTCCAGTCTTCGTCTTCTCGAGCACCCTCTTGCGGATTTAATAGAACCAACACCGAATTACGTTCTTTCGCGAGACGGTACAGAGTATTCTTTAGAGGTGATTCCCATCCGACTCCTCGCTTCCTTCCAAAAAGATCAGTAATTAAGTCATGGACGTGTACCCGAACAAGAATCGCCTGATCCTCAGGTACCTCACCTTTCAAAAGAGCATAGTGACTGAACTTCTTGATTTGATCGAAATATTGGAACAGTACAAATGTCCCAAACTCAGTTGAGATTGTTCGACTACTTACCTTAAGAACAGTGTTCTCATTTTTCAACCGGAACTCAATCAAGTCAGCAACTGTACCGAGTTTCAACCTATGTTTTTTCGCAAACTTGATCAATTCATCGCGTCTTGCCATCGTTCCGTCGGCGTTCAATATTTCAACAATCACGGATGCCGGCTTCAGCCCCGCAAGACGTGCTAGATCACAACCCGCTTCCGTGTGACCTGCCCTGTTCAGAACACCTCCCGGGTCGGCGATAAGGGGAAATATATGCCCTGGTGAAACGATCGAATGCGGTCCAGCACCTTTTCCAATCGCAGCAAGAACCGTTGTCGCTCGGTCTTTCGCAGAAATTCCTGTAGTCACTCCTGACGCCGCTTCTATCGATTCGGTAAAATTCGTTCCATGGCTAGAACGATTCTTCCTAACCATTGGAGAAAGATCGAGACAGGTTGCTTGTTCCGATGTCAACGTAAGGCAGATCAGTCCACGACCATGAGTCGCCATAAAGTTTATTTTTTCTGCTGAGACGTGTTCAGCTGCAACAATAAGATCGCCTTCATTCTCGCGCTCTTCATCATCCAGAATTACAACCGGCACTCCTTGCTTTACATCTTCAATGACGTGCTTGATCGACGAGAACATAATTTAAAAAGGGCCTGACAATCGAAAATTAAACTTCGAAATGGAGGCAAGGGCGCACGAACGCTAGATTGAACATAATTTTCAAAAAAACAATCACTTATATTACGATACAGCAGACCTAGAGTCAGCCGAACTAAAGATTCGTTAATTTCTTCGAGGCAAAAATTAGTTTCTGCTTAGCGAGATCTTCTAGCTCTTCACGCCGCTTGATTCAAGTGAGGTGGTGATATCCACGCTGCCAGTAGACAAGGGGCCGGTTTTCGACGTAGGCCTGGGCCCAACTAATCTTCCCAATGAAGATAGTATGATCTCCGGCGTCATACTCCTTTGACAGTTCAGCCTCCACGGCCGCCGAACAGCCGGAAATCAGAACCGAGCCGGCCGGTCCGGAAAATGTCTCCACGCTTTCAAAATGATAGCGGTCCGGATCTTTTTTAGCGTACCTATTTGAAATCCCTTGCTGATCGGCCGATAACAAAGAGATTCCGAAAACCTTCTTGCTTGAACAGAAAAGTTTATGGGTTTCATTTTGCTTTTCGATCGCCACCAATACCAGAGGCGGATCTATGGACAAAGGCATGAATGCCGTTGCCGTCATAGCGTGATGTGATCCGGCATTTTCAATCGTGATAAGGGTTACCCCCGCTGCCAATTGACTGAATACATCTTTTAATTCCTTATCTATCATCACTTGCTCATAATTTATTTTTAGAGAGTTTGGTTATCACTCCACTACATCGCAAAGAGATCAGGACGATCAGCATGATGCTTATCGATACCAAACTCATGGCGATCCCCACTCTCGTCAATTCCGAGATACATAGCTTTCACGCTATCGTCTTCCTGTAATGACTTTGCTTTACCAGACAACACTACCCTGCCGGTTTCAACGACATAACCAAAATCTGCATAACGCAAAGCAATAGACGCATTCTGTTCCGCAAGCAGGATACTTACCGATTCATTGCGGCTTAGATTTCCAATAATTTCAAATATCTCCTCTACTACTAGTGGAGCCAAACCCATTGAAGGTTCGTCAAGCAAAATGACCTTGGGGTTAAGCATGAGCGCCCTTCCCATCGCAAGCATCTGTTGCTCACCACCGGAGGTATATCCGGCTTTGGATTTACGCCTTTCTTTCAGCCTCGGGAAATAATTAAAGATTTTTTCTAACGCAGCCTTCACCTGACTTCTGGGTGTCTTATTTGAATAGGCAGCAACCAATAAATTTTGCTCTACTGACAGGGAAGGGAAAACCTGCCTACCCTCAAGCACCTGAACGATTCCTTGATTCACAGCTCTATATGCATCCCACGACAATATGTCTTCCCCATCGTATTGGATGCTTCCCTTGGAAGTCTCTCCGCCCTCAGGGGAAAGAAGTCGCGAGATTGCCTTTAAGGTGGTGGTCTTCCCGGCACCATTTGGGCCTAAGAGTGCCACCGTCTGCCCTCGGCTAACGTTTATGGTCATCCCGCGGACAGCGAGAATTATTGAGTTATAAACAACCTCGATATCGCGTACCTGAATTAATGGCGCAGCATCTTGGTGATCGGAGGCCACACTGTCTCGTTCTATCTGGTCAGGTTGTTCGCTCATTAAAAAAACTACCCATCATCAATCAATTTATTAGTTATTCGTCATTCACCGTATCGAATTTTGCCTTATAAACAAAATGATAAATCGCACTGGGCCTCGCACCATGACCGGTGCTCGGCCCAGTACAAAAGATCAATAGATCCGTAAGAACCTAGTACATATAGGCATTGTCGTCTGGATCATCACAATCTCGTATCTTGATATTGTTTTCTTCTGCATACTTCTCAGACCGCTCATATACCAGCGGCCAAATCACATCGAGATCAGAAAGAATCCAGTCCTTTGAGACAAGATCGAACGATTCCCCATTCCATGCGGCCATCTTTCCGCGGTGTCCGCCGGTATGGTCTTTACACGAAGTGTAGACATTCTGCATCATGCCCAAGACGCCATACTCTGAGAGCTTCGCATCATCGAGATTAAGATTCTCAAGACCCCATCTTTTATGCTTACCATCCAACGGCATATCAGGTCCAAATTTCGCAAGAGCTGCTCTCATGGCTTCGACATGAATAATTCCCGCTACGACGCCCAGATTGTAGTAAACATGGCCAACGCGCTTTGGATCTTTCATGTCACCCTTACCATTTGGCAATCCACCCTGGTAAAGATCATTCCAAAGACGCTGAATTAACGGCCAGTCTTTGCCTGGTGCCTGAGTGTTAATCGTGACATAGCCCTTACCTGCGGCACCCGCCGGAAGCACATCTCCCTCCGAGTTGCTCCAAATATTACCGATCACCTGGGATACCGGATAGCCAACCTTAACGGCCGTTTTCAGTGCTACCGGAACCATAACTCCCCAGCCACGAAGCATTACAAAGTCTGGATTGAACTGCCGTACCCGCATCCAAATCGAGGTCTGCTCATTGCCTGGATGAGGGACTTCAATTTGCTGAACCGTGAAGCCCAACATCTTGGACAACGTTTCATAGAGTCCGATGGTCTCACGTCCATATGCAGAGCCATGATAAAGGACGGCGATCTTCTTTCCTTCGAGGCTGCCGCCACTCTGCTGCTTAGCGTAATTCACCATGATGCTTGTTTCATCATAAGGCGTAATCTCGACCGGGAACTGGTAGGGGAATACCCGCCCATCTTGCGATGCCGTATTGCCGTGGTTCGGCGTTATGCTCGGGATGCGATCCGCACGTGTCTTCTCTTGAAGCGCATATGCAATACCGACGCTTAACGGATCGTTAGCAGTTGCGCCATACGGCCCTTTGTTTTTATAGCGCTCATAACATTCCACGCCTCGCGGGGTATCCCACTCAGTTTCACATTCGTCCCAAACGATCGGAATTGGGGGGTCGCCTGGCTTAGCACTGATCCCGCCATAGGTCAGGTTGATCCAACGGAAAAGGTCAATCTCTCCTCCATAATAACCAGTCCCTCCTTCCGCATAAGGCCCCACTCGATAACTTGCAAGCGGTGTGTAAATAATACGGTCAAGATCGGTGTTGTGGTGGTCTGTAAACGGTTCCCCCTTCGTCATATTCAGATTTACCTCAGAAGCTGACGCGGGGCCCGACATTACGACGCCAGCAGCCAACAAAGCGGCCGCGAGCACTGGTCGTTTCCATTTCGCACTTTGTATATTCATCCTACGTTCTCCTATTGTTTCCATTCATATCCTACTGCTCACTACTACACACAACTACTTCTTCCTACTTCTTCCTACTACCTACCTCTTTCTTCTTACGACTTCTGAAGTCTTCAATACTGGTAACCATCGATACGAAAAACCTCTTTGGATAATTTGGGTTGCAGATCTTTTCTTATTGATACATTTATGCTCTAACGTGTGATTTTTCTGATTTCAACTAATTTCCTACTTCTGAGTTTTTTAGTCTCTAGCACTCCGGTCGCATCAATAACTTCCGTATTACCGCCGGTAAGGAAACGGCCAGATCCGCAGTTTTTCTTTTAATCTCGACAAAAGACTAATAATTCCATTCGGTTCGTAAACCAAAAGTAAGATAACCAGTACTCCGAAAATCATCTTACTAATGTTCTGGACTTGTGACGCATCTACCCCATAACTCCCCAAGATCGTATTCATGAAGATCGGGAAAAGAAAGATCACCATGGCCCCGACAAATGATCCAAGAATAGTTCCCATACCCCCTACGATGATCATAAATACGATCGCAAACGCGAGCTCAATGCTGTAGGTTTTGGTATCAAGCAATTGCATATATGCATAAACGTATAGAGCACCTGCGACCCCACAATAAAAAGCGCTAATCGCAAATGCCAGTAGCTTAGTCTTTGTAACATTGATCCCAATTACCGAGGCAGCAACATCCATATCCCGAACCGCCATCATATTTCTCCCGAAGGAGCTTCGGACGATATTCTTCGCCAAGAGGGTCAGAGGAATAACGAACGCAATGACGATGTAATAGAGCTCTTTATGGGAAGTGAACGCATGCCCGAATAGTTGAAGAGCCGGTGGCTTGACCTCACCTTGGAGGTTGTGATTCTTAAACCAAGGGTAAGCATCAAAAAACCAGGTAACAAAAAAGTGCGCCAACAATGTCGCAATGACTAAATAAAAGCCCTTAATCCGTAGACTCGGCAACCCAATGACAGCACCAAAAGCGGCTGCAATTAATCCCGCCAAAATGATCGATATCGGGAACGGTAAATCGGGTATGCGAATACAAAGATTGTAGGTAGCGAATCCGCCTACAGACATAAACGCTGACGCGCCTAACGATAACTGACCGGCATATCCGGTTATGATGTTTAATCCGAGAGCAGAAAGCCCGAGACATAACGTCGGGATCAGGATCGCTGTGATCCAATACTGGGACAAGACATGCGGAGCGACCAAGGCAAAAGACAATGCCAATGCCCACAGAAATCTGTCCTGCTTTAACTGAACAATTGCTTGATCTGAAGCATAACTCGACTTGAACTGCCCGATTTCTCGATAAATCATTTCAGATCCTCTGGACCTCTTTCTGACCAAACATGCCAGACGGTCGGATCAATACAACGATCAACGCGACAGCATAGGCAATCCAAATCTGGGTGCCCCATCCAATGATGGGGCCGAGCACCAGCTCTCCTATCGCCTCAACTGCCCCTACGATAAGTCCGGCGATAATGGCACCAGAAATGGACGTAAAGCCTCCCATGATGAAAACCGGCAGCGCCTTTAGTGCAACCACGGATAATGTGTATTGCACGCCAAGTCGCGCACCCCACATGAGTCCCGCAACAATTGCAATAACACCCGCCGTTGCCCAAGCGATCATCCACATCCTAGTAATGGGAATCCCCACAGACAGCGATGCAAGGACGTTATCGGCTACTGCTTGCAAGTGGAGTCCAGTTCTTGTGTACGTGAAGAAAACGGCAAGTACGATAACCAGTCCGCCAGCCACCGCCGCGGCAAACAAATCAAACTGACTCACTGTGAATCCGCTGGTGACACTCAGAGGCATATCCTCTATGCCTAACTCAAGCCCGTGGACTTGCCCACCCCACACGAACTGCGCCAACCCCTCAACAAAAAATGCAAGGCCTACAGTTGCCATGAATAAAGTTAACAAAGACGTATTTGCAAGCTTCCGAAGAGCAAATCTCTCCACAGCTATCCCAAAAACAATCATGATCAACGTGGTAATCAGAAGAGATAACCAGAACGGCACTCCCATCTCAATAAAACTTACAAAAGTCAGGGCTGCGCCTAATACCATTGCCCCTTGTGCAAAATTAAAAATCTTTGAGGACTTGTATATCAGAACGAATCCGACAGCGATGAGCGAATACATCACGCCGGCCAGTAAACCGCCAACAGCTATCTGCAAATAGAAAAGTCCCATCTTTATTAATTACCTAACTCGATTACACATTCGTTTGATTTAGGGTGCTCGCCTAAACACGATTCCAATCGTCCCGCCCAAAACTCTTTTTTGGATTTTTCTCGCAACTCCGACTTAACGCTACTCTTCTGATCCGCATCTAGATATCCGTATTTTTCCCCACATATGCATCAATGACTTTTTGATCCCGCTTTATCTCTTCCGGTATTCCGTCTGCGATCTTTCTCCCGTAGTCCAATACGATTACGTGATCTGAAATATCCATAACCACGCCCAGGTCATGCTCTATTAGAACTACGGTCATCCCATACGCTTCCTTCGCCTGCAGAATGAACCTGGTCATATCCTGCTTTTCGTCAGGACTCATACCAGCCATGGGTTCATCTAGCAACAGACACTTAGGTTCTGCGGCCAGCGCACGGCCTAACTCGACACGTTTTTGAAGTCCATAAGAAAGTTGGCCAACGGAGGTCTTTCTGATTGCTTGAATCTCCAGAAATTCCAACAACTCCTCAGCCTTCTCTCGGCTTTCATCATCCTCACGACGACTTTTTGCAAGACGAAATGCCTGAGATAGAACAGAGGATTTGTTCATTAAGCATCTTCCCGTCTGAATGTTTTCTAAAACGGTCATGCCCTTGAAAAGTGCGATGTTCTGAAACGTACGGGCAATCCCTTCTTTGGCTACCTGCTGTGGTGACCATCGCCTCTTCTCAACACCGTTCAGCGTAATGGTTCCTTCTTGTGGTCGATAGACGCCATTGAGAACATTCAGCATCGAACTCTTCCCTGCGCCATTGGGCCCGATGATGGAACACACCTCATGAGCCAATACGTCAAAACTTATGCCGGTAAGCGCATGAACCCCACCAAAGCTTAACGAGATATCCTTCACTGTCAGCAGTCTGTTACTACCGTGAGTTAGTTCAGCATTCATGAAATATTTCTGCTAGCCGCTTACGTAAAAATGTTCCACAACCTTGCTAAATGGCCAATTCTCAGTTAACCACCGACCCGAACGCCGCCATAGTCAAGACCATGGCTATCCTTCAAACGAAAGAGTCGTTCACTGGAACTTGCCGCAGCCGTTGAACTCGCACCTTCATGATTTGCATCTAACGAGCCAATTAGCCACGCATAATTTCTAACGACTGTCTGGTAATTTGGAGTACGCAGGTGCGTTAATTCTCCTTGGTCAGGATCTAGATCTTTTCTCAACACTACAAACCTCCCCACTACTGCCCGATTTGGATCTTTGGAAACGCTAGCCGAATTACTTTTATCCAAAACTCGTAGTCGAATCTCATTCTCAACTAGCTGAAGAATCTCAGGATTCAAAGACAGCTGATCCACAGACTCATAGTGAACACCTTGTCGATCTGCCCAGTCTTTGCTGGCCAAGTGATCGAGCTGAATTAACGCCGTGGAATCTTCAGCACCAGAGGAAAAAACAACTGCTCGCCTTATGTATGCAGAGGTGCATAGCGCACCCTCGATATCACGGTCGACAGTGAGCTGATGACTGTCATTCAAAGCCACTTGGATCTTTAGAGATTCATTAGGCGTAGAGGTCTCAGCCGCCGAAAAATCACTTACTTGAAGTGTGAGTAATCCCGATACTTCGTAAGGCTTAGACTCTTCTACTTTTTTAAATTTAAGACCAATCGATGAAAAAAAGGCAGTAGCGTCGTCTCCCAAGTGCATCGGGTATGTCAGAACCGATTTAACCCGGGAAAGGCCGAGGACCTCTCTTATAGGCCTGCAGACCAACGTCTCTCCAAGCGCCCCCCAAATCCCGCCGCCGATCGCGTTCCCACTCTGCGCTTGCTTTTTGTATCGATCTTGACCAGCTTTAAAAAGCGTGCGCTTGATCCATCCGGCTGACTTCATCTGGGCGATAGATGAAACAGCAATGTGCTTACACCCAGCAGGGGAAACTAATGCTTGAGTTGGACCGATCTCCCGCATGTCAGCAAGGATGGTCTCGCTCGTCTCCGGAAAATTCACACAATACCCGTGAATAGCCGGAGCAACTTGATAGAGTAATTTTGCAGCCGCGTACGCAGGCGGAAGCGTACAAATAGTCTGATCAGACCCTGACAGTTGGAGGTGTTGTGTAAACACTGAAACATTCTCCAACCAAGCTCTATGGCTTAAAGAAACGGTTTCAAGGATCCCGGCCTCTCCCGTTTGAAAAAAGATAGAGGCAAGATCATCAGATTGCCCTTTGCTCACCTCTTTTTTGAAAAATTCAATCGCTCGATCTGCATCTCTTTTATCGGCTCTTGGCCAAGTTTGGATCTGACTCTCGCTACTCCCTGCGCCATCAATCGCGCTCACAGTTCCTTGGTTTGACTTACCTACAAAAACTGGACCATTAAAGTCTGAAGCAGAGCATGCGCTACTGACAACGGATAGGGCCTTTTCGCCCTCCACTAGAATCATCTTGGGTGTTGTTATTTGCTCTAAGCAGGATCCAGCCTCCCGAGGCGAGGCATCGGGCATGATTGGGGCGGCTATTGCGCCAAGTCCCTGAATTGCATGCGCGGCGACAACCCAATGATGGGTCTTATCGCCGCAGATTAAAACTGAATCGCCGCGCCTAAGGCCGTTATCGGCTAGTCCCTGGGCGAGGACCGAGACTTCATGCAGGGCCTCGGCCCAAGACACGGTATGCCAAACACCGCGCTCCTTCCGACGCCATGCCGTTTTAGCAGCGTCACTGGATGCTCGGCTTAGAAAGCACTGTGAAATTGTCTGATGCTCGCCACTCATCGTGGCTCTCTCCCCTCTCCAATCCCAATAGAAAATCGTTATTAGAAAACGAGAACTACTGTTTTCTCTTTTTACCTACTGGGGTTCAGCATACGCTGGGGAGGGACTTTTGGAATTCGTTTGACTACCCTATTATTAAGTAGTCTTACGTATTTTCTGATAATCCGAGAAGCAAAGAAAAGCGACTGATCCGTGCATATCTCCCTTTAACTGATTGGGAGCTGCGACATTCCCTGGTCAGCACCTTAACGCTATTGGCTACGCACGGAGTTTGTGGTTAACATAACTCGCCCCAGAAGTGATTTAGCCGCCCAGACTATACGGTGGAGAACTACCGTTGATTTCCCTGAACTTGGTGGGAATCAAAAATACCACTCGCGCCCCCTTTTTCCAGGGGGCGCGTCAAGTTACAAAATTGAGCACTCTATTGAGGATCAGGCCAAACAAAAGACGGCTGTAGACCTTCATGGACTGGGCGACCATCGTCTGGTGCATCTGCTCCGGATGATGCATCAAAGAATGCATGATAGGTCGCTGGCATCTGATCCGCGTCGTGACCCATAAGATTTGGCACGATAACCCGAATCCGTCTTTCTTTATCGTCGAGCATGATTGGGCTGCCACAGTCCGCACAGGTACAAAGCTCGAGCGGCCCGTCTGGGTTGTTGGCATTAAATGGCTGCCGGTTTAACTTAATTTCGTCGTTTACAGATAATTCACTGTGCTTGAAAAATGCCACATGTGTGGTGTCTTGTCCCGTCACAGATTTACAAACACTGCAATGACACGTATGGACATCAATCGGGTCATTTGCTGATTCGGTAACGGTGTGACCACACCCGCAGGTACCACTATGCTTCGCTGCCATAATTGACTCCTGAGAAACGTTTATGTTTACAACGGAGTCAATCTACCTGCCTTATGAATCGTAATACTATTACATTTTTTAAAAAACTTATTCGTATAAACACCTAATAAATTAATTTCCATTTAAGTTTTTTACTTCGATCTCGGCGATAAATTGGATCATCGTGAATCAAGCACGTTGCAAGTATTCTCAAACATTAAAACGTGGTATCAAACCTACTGGGGCAAAATTTCTCCTGCAGTAGTAAGCGCGTCAAGATACGAATCTAGAAATTTTTCAATGTTCGCATCCTCCCAGTTGAACCCATAGTTAACATAAAACTCCTGCAACAAGACCGTACGTAGCAACACTTCGTGCTCACTCTCTTCTTTGTTGCTCTGAGTCAAACCGTACCATCTTCTCCACGCTTCCCGTATTCTTGGATGATCGGCGGGTAACATATCCAATTGATCCGCGACTCGTCCTAAAACCTCCGCACCGATCTCTAGTCTCGTATCGATGACTCCCTGCTTTCTTCTTTGCTTAAACTTCCTCGCATGCCAGTCAGACTGACGCCGAACCTCTAATGTCAATTCTTTTTTGTAACTAGCAAACTGCTTAAGGATGCCCCCAGTGTCGCTGTTCTTTTTTTTCGTAGCTCTCGCCATTAAGCGTCACCATGAAAGAACTACATCGCCGGGTACTTTGGCCCGCCACCGCCTTCTGGGACCACCCATGTGATATTTTGGCTCGGGTCTTTAATGTCACATGTCTTACAGTGAATACAGTTTTGCGCGTTGATCTGAAACACCGGCTTTGAATCCTCTTCAAGAATTTCATACACCCCTGCAGGACAATACCGCTGGGCGGGCTCTGCCCATTTTGGCAAATTAATCTGAATGGGAATTTCTGAATCAGTCAATCTAAGGTGAATCGGCTGATCTGCTTCGTGATTAGTGTTAGTTAAAAACACGGACGAGTTCTTATCGAACGTTAAAGCTCCGTCGGGTTTAGGATAGTCGATCGGCTCGACTTCACTAGCGCTTTTTAAACATGCATGATCATGTTTTGTATCCGTGATATTGACTGGCATCTTGCCACCGAACCAATTCTGATCGATTGTGTTGAAAGCGCCTCCGATATAAGGGCCAAACTTATGGATAGCAGGACCAAAATTACGAGATGCCTTCAATTCTGGGTATAGCCAGGATTCCTTTAGATTTGTCTCATACAAATCTGTGGCACTCGTCGCATCGCCACTATGAAGCAGTTCAGCAATCGTTTCCGCCGCGATCATCCCAGACTTCATTGCAGTATGCGTTCCCTTGATTTTCGAAAAATTCAACGTACCGGCATCACAGCCAATCAAGAATGCTCCTGGCATGGACATTGAAGGCAAAGAGTTCAATCCACCTTTCGATATGGCTCGGGCCCCGTAGGAAAGTCTCTCTCCTCCGACTAGGGTCGGACGAATTGCTGAATGGGTCTTAAACCGCTGTAACTCATCAAAGGGGCTAAGGTATGGATTGTCATAATTCAAATCAACAATAATTCCAAGCGCAACTTGTTGATCCTCGAGATGATAAAGAAATGCACCACCCGATGCACCGTGCTCTGACAGTGGCCAGCCTGCACTATGCACGACTAGGCCCGGATCATGGTTTGACGCCTCTACTCGCCAAAGCTCTTTGAGGCCAATACCGTAATGCTGTGGTGACTTGCCTTGGTCAAGGGAAAAGCGTTCGATCATCTGCTTGCCAAGATGACCACGACATCCTTCTGCAAAAACAGTAAATTTTGCATGGAGTTCCATGCCTGGCTCATAGGTTGGCTTTCGCTCTCCTGACTTGGAAACTCCCATATCACCGGTTGCGACACCCATAACCGAGCCATCAGAATCAAAGAGTACCTCGCTGGCAGCGAAGCCAGGGTAGACCTCTACGCCAAGACCTTCCGCCTGCTCCCCCAGCCAGCGAACTAGTTGCGAAAGACTCACAATGTAATTGCCATGGTTACGCATAGTCCGCGGCGCCATCCATTCAGGGACTTTTAATGCGCGAGAGCCGCTTGAGAAGAAAAAGATTTCATCCCTCGACACAGGTGTCTTTAACGGAGCGTCTAGATCTGCCCAGTCTGGGAAAAGCTCGTTGAGTGCTGTCGGTTCGATTACTGCGCCGGAAATGATGTGCCCACCAACAGACGCTGCCTTTTCAAGAACCACAACGCTCAGCTCGAGATCCTTCTCTTGGCAAAGTTGCATCAATCGACAGGCTGTGGATAGCCCAGCCGGCCCTGCGCCGACGATTACAACATCGACCTCCATTGATTCCCTTTCCGAGTTATGTGGTGTAGTCATCGACAGAACCTTTCAGTCCAAAATATTTAACCGGAGATCTTAATCCGAAATTGAAGGCCAGCCAATACTCCAACGCTCAATTCTCAATATCTGAAGGCAGGGCCCCAATGTGCAGCAATCTACCGGGGTACAAAAACGAAGAACTGGGCTTTAAGATGACTCTCGAGTCAAATTTTTAGGCAGCAACGGATCGATCAGCCTCCGCGTACCGTATGGGTGTCATCGGGTTTACACAATCTTCTTAAATTCGGCAACTAACGCTGGGACGAGTTCAGAATAATCGCCAACGACGCCGTATTTCGCCGCGGAAAAAATAGGCGCGTCCTGATCCGTATTGATCGCAACGATCATTTTTGCAGAACCACAGCCCGCCAGATGGTGGCTCGCTCCGGAGATCCCGACCGCAAAATAAAGATCAGGAGAAACAGTCTTGCCACTGAGCCCTACCTGCCACGAATGCGGTACCCAACCCAGATCACAGGCTACTCTGCTAGCTCCGAGCGCTCCGTTCAAGCATTCTGCTAACTCCTTAAGCTGTTCAAATCCGTCTGGACCACCAACACCGCGTCCGCCAGAGACTACAACGTTCGCATTTTCGAGTCTCACCCCTTTTTGTTCCTCTCGATTCTGCTCTAGCAGCTCCACTCTTGGGCTCAGGGTTTGTACACCTAGCTCAGAAACCTCTCCGATCCGCTCCTCGTTATCTTCCAGAGGCTCGAACACCTTCTCACGCAATGTGACGACCACAGTTGGAGTAGCAGGCTTTATTACTTGCTCTGCACGGCCGCCGTAGCAGACCCGAGTTAATAAGATTTCGCCCCCATCGTCGCAACTCACTGCCTGCGTACTCGTTACTATCGCAGCACGGCTACGAAACGCAACTCGGGGCGCTAAATCTGCGCCAAAATTATTATGAGTAAAGAAAATAACCTTCGGCTCAACCTTTTCGATCGCCTCGGACACCACCTGCACATAACTCCCTAAGTCGTGCTCCGCTAAGCTCTCTTTCGAGGCCCAAAATACTCTATCCGCGCCTTTCGAAATTAACACCGGTGCGATGTTTGAATCGACATCAACTTCTGGATCGATCAGTGCAAGTACCGCCACTTGACCGTCATTTTGTGCAGCGACTGTGAACGCTGCGGAAATACACTCGAAATCAGAGAGAGTGCACTCGCTTCCGTGAACATCTATTACAACAAGGCTGTTTATTCGTTCGGACATGTCAATACCAATTATCAGTATGCGACCTAGATCAGTTTAGCGGCCTGAATGCTGGAGACCAATTTGGCAGCAATCTCAGCAGCGGAATCACCATCGATCATTTCGCATTCATTAACTTTTTCTGGTTCGGCAACGCTTACGGTATTCTGAGTTGGCGCGTCACCCCAAGAACCTTCCAAGTCGTCTTTTTTAAGTTCTGAGATTGGTTTGCGCGCTGACTTCATTGTCTCCCTAAGTGAAGGTTTTCTTGGCTCACCGAACTCGTTCGCTATTGAAACTACAGCTGGAGACTCGCACCTAACTCGATCAAACCCATTACTGAGAACGCGTTCAACCGTTATCTTCCCCGAATCAACCGAGACGGATTTTGCCCAATTCACGATGGGCCACTCCAGCAACTCACCCACACCGACCCCCACAACGCCGACGTCGAAGTCTGCAGCTTGCCGGCCGGTCAGAATTAAATCGGGCTTACATACAGACTGAATCGCTTGAACTAAAACTGACGCCGTTACAAAACTGTCTGTAAGATCAATTTCATCAGCGGAGACCAAAACGGCTTCATCGGCACCCATAGATAGGCCGTGCTTCAAAACATCCTTGGTATCAGGCGTCCCTATGCTAAACAAGATTACGGATGCCTCATTATCTGTTCCGGTTTGTGACTCTTTTATTTGAACAGCCGCTTCAACTGCCTGCTCATCAAACGGACTCATCACCATCTCAACACCGGCTGATCTAACCGCCTTTTTCGTCTCCGGATCGATTTGAAAGAGCGGGGGCGGAACCTCTGGATCGAGAATTTGTTTTACGCAAACCGCAATAATCATCTCAACTCAACTCCAAAATTTACGTGGGATTCTTATTCAACCGACAGACTTCTGAAGGGGGACTGCTTATTAAAGCCCCGCGACTTTCAAAAAGTATCGACTCCAGAAAACAACAAAGGTTGCTCTTAGCCCCTCAAACAACTTCAACCTCAACAGGCACAATGCCGTCGAAATGCTTCATTTGGAAATTCCATGGAGTCTGCGGCTGGGTTCTCCCTTCTTCGTCTGTTGCTCGCGCTTTGATAACGTAATTTCCTTTCTCATGCACATCCCACTTAAACGACCATCGTCTCCACAACCAACGATCGCTGCTTGGCTCTACATATGCGTCCTGCCACGATTCTCCATCATCGGTGCTGACCTCAACACGAGTAATAGCGCCGAGTCCACTCCACGCGTAGCCGCAGATTCTGTGCGTCCCAACCTTCAACGGCGAATCTTCGTCGATCGGATTCGTAACAATGCTCTTAACTCCCAGTTCCTTACAGGGCACCTTATTCGGATCGTCCGGCCCCTCTCCTAAGACAAAGTACTGAGTTTGGTAGTAACAAGGCTTCTCGTAATCCAGTAACTCTATTTCCTTCAGCCACTTTACTGACCAGTTACCTGACCAACCAGGGACGATAACTCTTAGAGGTGCGCCATGTACATGTCGCAAATACTCACCGTTTTGTGCCCAAGCGAGTATCGTATCCGGATCTAACGCTTTAGCGAGATCAAGCGCTTTGTCATAATTTATGACACCTGGATCTTCTATCTCTATATCCGTCCGGCCAGTTGACAAATAAATCGGTGTGGGATCAGGTCTGCCCTCGTCGTACCCAACAAGGTGCACATGAGTTGCCTCTGGCTTAACCCCGGCTAATTCAAGCACATCTTTTAATCGGACTCCGGTCCATTCGCCACCACTTACGAGGCAAGTCGTTGGAATAGCATCGAATATTTCATCAATATTGGCTCCATCATCACCATCTTCCTCGCCCGCCATCTGATTCCAACCGCCTTGCTCCTCCTGCACTTTCAACCGGGACGGTTTAGGCCCCCCATCTTTCTGCCAACGGAAGTACTCTCCGTCGTCCCCTGCGCACTCCATTGTTGTGCGAACTGTGACTGATGGGAGTTGCTGAATTTCCTCAAAATTAAAAGCAAGTGGTTTCTCCACTAGACCGGTAACTTGAAAGTCATAGTCATCGGGATGGATCGGATCCGCCATGTTCAATTGGGCAATGATGTATGAAGCATCAGTCGGAGTTGTAAGTCCGCCTAACTCCAACACAGGAGCACGCGCAAAGATTGTCCGTCCCTGGTCATCTTTACTAGGCATGATGCGGGCCTTCTTCCGGTCCGGCCAACCTTCAATCCACTCTCCTTCCATTTCTGGACGTGCCATAAAATTCTCCTAAAAAACCGTCACTTTAATTCGACTCAGCGTCTCTTTATCGTTTTCAGAATATCCCCTGAAAACGCTCTTTAGCCCTATTTCTTTCTCTTAATAGCCTACTAGCCCACATGTTCAACGTAGGCCAAACTTCGAGTGCAGTCTAGTGGGGGTTTTGCGAGAGAACTAAGCAGTATTACTAAATTAAGCGTGATCTGACAAAAAGGAACGCTTAACAATTTCCGAAATCGATCGAATTCCCAGTTTTGCCTTAATATTTGCCCGATGCGCCTCGACAGTACGTCGGCTTATGCTGAGTTCTTTTGCGATCTCCTTATTCTGACTCCCGTCAATCAAATATGAGATGATCTCTTTTTCCCGCGAAGTCAGCCTAGCGTATCTACTTTCATATTCCGCATTTGCTTGCAGCTGAGCATAGCGTTTCTCGCTTAACTCTATCCCGTGCCTAATCCGTTCCAGCATTACGGAGTTAGTAAAAGGCTTTTCCAGAAAATCCACCGCCCCGTTCTTTATCGCTCGAACGGTAAGCGGAATATCTGCCTGACCCGATATCACGATCACGGAGAGAGCCGATCCTTGCTCACATAACTGATCATAAAGATCTAGGCCCATCATATCGGGCAGCCAGATATCGAGCACAAGGCAACCTTTTGTCTCGGAAGAGCAAAATTTAAGAAACTCAGTCCCTGATGTAAATGAACTAAAACCAAGCCCTAAGACGTCCGCGAACCGCTCGAAGACATCGCAGATACTCGGGTCGTCGTCCAACAAATACAACATCGCCTTGTCCACTATTTTTTCCTGCAACTACTAAAGTAATTACATCGTTTTAGATAACTTCTCTACATAGACACCTTAC
>Ga0208127_1000577_pt1 | contig 18770 bp, 11 predicted proteins | sample ETNtaG_6_FD_185751 | JGI IMG/M metagenome (GOLD analysis project Ga0208127, IMG submission 185751) | Marine microbial and viral communities from oxygen minimum zone, Eastern Pacific Ocean - ETNP201306SV45 (SPAdes) (version 2) | ecosystem: Environmental > Aquatic > Marine > Oceanic ... | reverse complement strand
TTGATCGATATAGGCCCACTTCATCAATTGCGTCATGACGAAAATCCATACCAAAACGATGCTCAGTGAATGATTCTGTATTGCCAATCCAGAGATTTTCATAACTTCCGCCAAAGATGGTTCTTTTGTCTTTTTGTTTGAATTGATCACCACCGACTGGATCATCAAGAAGGTAGGTGAAGTTGGACCACAGATCCAGCTCATAGTCTATGATGTATGATCTCCATACAACCTGGTTTGTTTTATGATCGTGATTGTACTCACTCGAAAGACTCATCCTTCGGGTTGATCCACCTAAGGTTTTATCCAATGATCCGAAATCATCAATAATGCCCTCACTGATCGCTCTGCTTGGAATTTGGTCAGCAGAATTCCATTCATTATCATAGATCATCGCGGTGATGGATCTATTACCAAGTTCATTATTACGAGCAAATTTGAAAAAGCCATTGACCTTGTTTACATCTTCATTGATGTCATTCCATGGTCCATCGTAACCTTGTAGCTCTAGCACACCTGTGATGACTTCAGTTTCTCTCTCTGTGCTTCCGATTGCCAATAAACGGTTGTATCCATTCTCACCCAATCCAATTTTGATCGACCCATTGTCAATTTGATCAATTGTTTCGATATGTACACCGCCTGCCGATGAAAAATCTCCAATTTCGGAATGATAGGGTCCTTTTACAAAAGACATTTGTTCAATAATCTCTGGGATTAAGAAATTGATGTCCGTATAGCCTTGCCCATGTCCATGACTTCTCATATTGACAGGCATTCCATCAATCCATGTCGCAAAGTCAGTTCCATGATCCAAATTAAAGCCTCTGAGATACAGCTGATTGGACTTACCAGAACCACTGTGTTGGGTGACAATTAAACCCGGTACAGCTTCCAAAATATCACCTGGACGTTGAAGCGGTCTTTTGTAAATATCTACTTGGCCAATGAGTCCTTCAGAGGCAGATCTTGCCTCGCCAACAAGTACTTTTTTTCGACCGGTCACGGTGACTTCTTCAAGTGTTTCATCGATATGTGCAATGACATCGCTGTCTATAATAATTGATGAAACTAAGAGGAGTATTGAAAGATTTCTAAACATTTATTTCCTTAATATGGATATGAATTTGAATAAATTAGCTGCATATTTATGACTTTATATGCCGATGATTATCTCAATTTGAGTGCATTATATTGATTTAGATTTTCGTTTCTAGACTTAGACTGGATTATTTTTTTATAGCTAAAAAATAGCTGATCCAGATACTTCTACATCAGTGCAGAGATAGCACTCCTACGCCATGTTTCAGTCGTTTCAATTTGGTTGAAACAATATATGTGGTAGCCAGCAAGATTTGATTGATTTGTATCATTTTGCTCCGTGATGTCTTTTAGCAGATCATCCGGATTATAAACACTCGATTTCATAAGCTCTGTGGCAACTTGTGATTTCTTTCGCAAGAAACGCAATGAATCTCCAACGCCTATCCTAAGAGAAGTTTTGAGCAGACGACCTCGCTCAATCACACCAGGCAGACCTACCCAAACAGGAAGATCAATGCCTTTATTATGAATTTCTGCCATCCAATCATTCAATATTTTTGCATCAAAACACATTTGAGTGACAATAAAATCTGCAAGATCTTTTTTCTCTTCAAGGGCTTCCATTAGAACTTCATTGCTCACATCTGGATGTCCTTCAGGGTGAGCGGCCATACCGATTTTTTTCAAATTATGACCAATCTTCTTTAGGGATCTTAGAAGATCTGAGGCATTACTGAAATCCCCCATTGGCTCAGGCCTATCTCCGCCAGGAACAAAAATGCTATCAATGCCCAACTCATCAAGTTTTTTTATGATTATTTCAAGATGTTTTTCGCCACTCACACATTTTGATGCGATATGAGGTGTGACTTTAAAACCCTTCCCAATGAGTTTCTCACTGAGTTCTAAGGTTTCATCTACGCCTTTTGTCGGTGAGCAGGTTACGGCTAAATACATGTCTGTTGGGAGAGGGCTTACTCTGTCTTCAATGCCTGGAACAGGAATGATTTCCATATAGGATTTTTCTAAATCTTCTCTTATTCGCTTTGCAGTGATGTCTGATATTTCTTTCATATTTTTTTACTATTCGGATGCATCAGCAATCGGTTTCTTTTGATCAATTAAATTAAGCAGAACTGTGCTGACGTTCTGACACCATTGCAACAGCAACAGCCGCAGCTTCAGCTGAATCTCTACAGTAACGGTCTGCGCCAACCGCTTCTCCAAATTCTTCATTCAATGGAGCACCTCCAACCAAAACAATGTAATCATCTCGAATTCCCTTATTTTTCATTTCATCTATGACCACTTTCATATAAGGCATTGTTGTGGTGAGTAGGGCAGACATGCCCAATATATCTGGTTTGTATTTTTCTAGTGCTTCAAAATAATCTTCTACCGAGTTATTGATGCCAATATCAACGACTTCAAAACCCGCTCCTTCACACATCATTCCAACAAGGTTTTTTCCAATGTCATGAATGTCACCTTTCACCGTTCCAATCACCATCGAGCCAACAGGTTTGGCACCGGTTTCAGCCAACAAAGGCTTGAGGATTTCCATTCCTCCTTTCATCGCATTTGCAGCCAATAAGACCTCTGGTACAAAAAGGATTCCATCTCTAAAATCAATACCAACAATGGTCATTCCAGCCACAAGTGCCTCATTGAGAACTTTCTCAGCAGACCAGCCACGAGACAGCAAGATGTTTGTGCCTTCTTCTATTTCTTCCTTTAGGCCATCATATAAGTCATCGTGCATTTGCTCGACAAGCTCATCATCAGATAAGTCTGCTAAAATAATATCTTCTTCATCTTCTATATATGAGTCACTCATAAATTAATCTCATTCATTCGTTTCGACATTTTTATAGTCCCAGAGACTGAATCAATAATCCCTATCTTCAAACTCAGATTTTCTCTTAGCAATAAACTCAAGTAAAGCTTCATCTATTGCTGGATCTAATTCTGGGGCTTCATAATCGTTTAACATCTCTTTCCATTTTGTATTCGCTCGCATTGCTGCGTCTAAACTGCCTTCTTCTTCCCATTGCTCAAAGCTATTATTATCGGCAATTTCGGAACGATAAAAAGCGGATTCAAAATTGGCTTGAGTATGAGCTGCGCCAAGGAAGTGGCCACCTGGACCAATTTCTCTAAATGCGTCCATCGCCAAAGAATTTTCAGATAATTCAACTCCATTAAGAAGCACTGCAAGCATTCCCGCTTGATCTGCATCCATGATGAACTTTTCATAACCCATGGCAAGGCCACCCTCTAGCCAGCCAGCTGTATGCAACATAAAATTAACCCCAGCGAGTGCAGATGCTTGCAAAGTATTTGCTGATTCATAAGCAGCTTGAGCATCGGGTATTTTTGACGCACACAACCCGCCACCACTTCTGAATGGAACACCCAATCGTCTAGCCAACGCGCCCACAATTGTCATAACATGACTGGGTTCAGGGGTACCAAACGTTGGTGCACCAGATTGCATAGAGACTGCACTTGCAAACGTTCCAAAAATAACAGGAGCCCCTGGTTTGACAAGCTGAATATAAGCCATTCCTGCAAGCGCTTCAGCAAGAATCTGTGTCACTGTACCTGCTATTGTGACCGGCGACATCGCACCAGCCAAAATAAAGGGTGAAATCATGGTCGCTTGATTGCTTTCTGCATAAACTGTGGCAGCACCAAGCATTGTGTCATCAAATGTCAGTGGTGAATTTGCATTGATCAGGCTTGTTAATACAGTATTCTCCTCGACAAAGGTTTCACCAAAAACCAGTTTTGCCATTGCGACCGTATCTTGAGCTCTCTCTGGATGTGTCACAGAACCCATAAAAGGCTTATCGCTGTATTTGATATGGCTATATATCATGTCAAAGTGGCGTTTATTTACAGGGACATCAACAGGCTCACATATCGTTCCACCAGAATGATGAAGGTTAGGACTCATGTAGGCTAATTTTACAAAATTTTGGAAATCTTCTAGTGTGGCGTATCTTCGGCCTTTATCTAGATCCCTTACAAATGGTGGCCCATAAGCGGGAACAAGTACTGTATTTTTCCCACCAATGACGACATTATTTTTTGGATTTCTCGCGTGTTGTGTATATTCGCTTGGAGCATTTGATTGAATAAGCTCTCGACATAAGCCTTGTGGGAAGCGAACTCTCTCTCCATCGATATCTGCACCAGCATTTTTAAATAACTCAATTGCTTTAGGGAAATCACGAAACTCGATTCCAATTTCCTCAAGAAGAATGTCTGCATTTTTTTCGATAGAAGCAAGACCTTCCTCATCTAATATCTCAAAATATGGGATCTTTCGCTCTATATAGGGTCGATAATCTGTAGAACCCTGTTCTCTGGCAGCTAATTTTTTTCTTCTTCCGCCGCCTTGTCTTCTTCTTTTTCTTTCAGGCATGTGCTGATCTCACCTCAATCAAGTTAAGAACGAACCTTTTCGTTTTTAGGGTCATAGAGGCATCCTTTGCCAGCAATCTCAACGGTCAAGGGATAGATTCCATCCCCATTTTCATTGAAGTATTCAAGTGAAAGCTGCTTACCAGGATTTGCAATATCTCTAGGAAGGTATCCCATCACAACATGTTTCCCTATTGATGGGCAGTAAGACATGCTTGTTGTATAAGATCTTCGTCCTTTGCTGTCTATCGGCACTTCGCCTGTATCTGGGTCAATGATTGGGGATATGCCCACAGGGTATCGAGTGCCATTGCCAGAGACTTCTAGATCATCCAATGTCATGGTGCAGAGAATTGCAGAAGGTTCTTCTTCTCTATGAATTAGATGTGCTGATTTTCCATGAAAGTTTGCTTCCTTAACTTTAGGTCTATGAACGGCTGATTCACAAGCATTGTATTCAGTCAATAAGTCTGCGCCTTGAAGCCTAAAACTTTTCTCTAATCGACGACTATTGGCATAAGTTTCAATTCCCACTGGAACAACCCCAACCTCAAGTAACGAATCATAAAGAGCAAGACCTTCCTCACTGTCGTTGTTTAAGTATATTTCCCAGCCACTTTCTCCAACATAAGAAATTCTTGCGGCCCAAACATCAATTGATTTACCACCAGATAGATTGAGTGTCAGGTGTTTTGCTGCAACAAAAGGAAAGTTCTCTATGCTGATTTCATTGGGATCTATGAAATGACCCAATGCATCTTTTGCTTTAGGGCCCCATAATCCCAATGTTGCCAAGTCATGCGTGCGAATCTTCATGTCTGCATCAAAACCCATATCATCTCTGTAATTTCGCATTGTGACCCAATCACGGTTTCCGTCGGCACCACCAGTGACAACTCGATAACAATCAGATTTCAAACGTGAGATAGTCAGGTCAGCATGAACGCCTCCGTCCTCATCTAAGAAATTTGTATAGATGATCTTATCCTCAGGCGTATCACCACCAACTTTAGCAACTGAGAGGTCCTCTAGCATCCTTTCTGCATCTGGGCCTTCTATGTCAACGATTGCAAAATGAGATAAATTTATCATTCCAGCTGAATCACTCATTGCTAAATGTTCAGCATTTGCAATTTCGTATGGTACATGCCTTCTGTCCCATTCATTTTCTCTAACTGGGACCTTCTCCATATAGCTTTCTAGTTTTTCCCGATTGCTTTCATAGGCAAATGCTCGCTCCCATCCGCCAATCTCATTTTCGAAGTGGCCACCCAGTTCTTTTTCTCTTTCATAAAAAGGACTGACGTATAATTCACGACTACTGATATAAGGTTCCTTTGGATGTACCGGAGGAGTGTATATGGTTTGTGCATTCTCAAAAGATCTTGATTTCACAAAAGCTTTTTCTTTTTGTGCTGGATAAAATCTAGCGATATCAAATGAGTGTATATCCATCTGCGTCTTACCATTGGTCATCCATTCAGCACAGAGCCTGGCACAGCCAGGACCATCTTTCACCCAGACTGCTTCGCACAACCAAAAGCCTCTCAATTCTGGGCTTTCACCAATTAAAGAACCACCATCTGGGGTAACAGACAATAGACCATTAAAGGAACTTCTCTCATCCCAGCCAAGTTCTGTAAGTATTGGTGTGGTCTCAAATGCTTTTTCTAAAGGTTCAGCGACCTCTTCAAGATCCAGATATCTCATAGAGTCAGACATCATGGTTTTATCCGGATTGCCAATGTCCTCGGCATCGACCAATCTCGGGTTTTTGTCCTCATAAAAACCCCACTCCAACATTCCACCGTGGAGCTTGCCGGTATCTCTGACATAGGCTGAGTTTCCTTGGTCTCTCATGAGCGGATAAACAAGAAAGTCCTCTGCTCCCTGAGCTTCTGGAAGTGGGCCAAAGAATAATAATGGGTGCTCAACAGGCATCAATGGAATTGGAACATCAGCCATATTGCCAACCAATGGGCCCCAGATTCCAGACGCAATCACAACTTTCTTGGTTTTAATTGTTCCTTTGTCTGTTTTTACAGCGGTGATGCGTCCATTTTCAATTTCAAAACCTGTTGCTGGAGTATCAGCATATGTTTTGAGCCCACCTTTTTCCTTGGCGTGCTCAACTGCAAAACGAACAACATCTTGTGATCGAGGTGTAACGAGGCCCGCATCTGGATCCCACATTGCTCCTCGAATTGATTCTTCATCCAGTAGAGGAAATTTTTCTTTGGCTTCAGCAGCAGAGATCAAGCTGACATTGGTACCAAATGCTTTGCCTGAAGCCACCTTTCTTTTCAGTTCCTCCCAAAGAACGTCATCATCTTTTCGACAGATTTCTAGGCCACCTTTCTTTAAAAAGAATCCATTGTCGTCATAGAAATTTCGACTGAAGGCAGTTGACCAATTACCAAGCTTGTCGTGAGTTGTGTTGTAGACAAAATCTGAAGCATGTGCAGTTGAACCCATATCTGATGGGATCACACTGGATTTTTCTAGTCCTACAATATTCTTTTGGCCTAACTCTGTAAACCAGTATGCAAGCATGGATCCTACAATGCCACCGACGCCAACTATGACGACTTCTGCATCAGTTGGAAATTTAGAGGCCATTGGTATTGTATTTATTGAATTCTATGGTCATCACAAGGATCATCTGACCACTAAATTTTATTGGAATCAATCTTTTTTAATTGGATTCAATCTTTAATTTTTCATACAAGTTTCTGGCAGCAATACATGCGATTAATGCAAAGGGCAGACCGGTTGCAATGACAGATGTTTGAAGAGCCGATAAACCACCACCAGACAAGAGAATAATAGCGATTATTCCTAGCATAAGCGCCCAAACTATTCTCGATAATAATGCAGGAGCATCTTCTCTAGAATCGAGTTCATTTGATGAGGTCATCATGGCGCTGACCAGCGCTCCAGAATCAGAAGAGGTTACAAAAAACGTCACAATATTGATTAAAGAAACAACCATTAGGATTTTTGCGCCAGGGTATTGCTCTAAGAAGACGAAAAGAGATGCTGAGATATTTTCACTGATTACATTCGCAAGCGATCCAGCTGAAGTAAACTCCTGATATATTGCTGCGTTTCCAAAAACGCTTAACCAGATGAAAACAATCAATGAGGGCAACAAAACAACACCGAGGATAAACTCCTTAATCGTTCTACCATAAGAGATTCTAGCAATAAAGAGCCCAACAAAAGGTGACCATGCAAACCACCAACAGTAGTAAAAGAGCGTCCAAGCATTTTGCCACTCTGTGTCTCTATAAGCATTTACATTGGCAGAGAGGCTGATGAAATTTTGAAGATACGTACCAATATTTTCTACGAATCCATCGAGAATAAAACCCGTAGGTCCAGATAAAAAGATCGTGATTAAAAAAAGACCACACAAAATCATATTGAACTGTGAAAGTCTCTTTATACCTGCATTTAAACCCAAAACCACACTGATGAGACCTAAAATAGTAATAAAGATAATGATCCAGAATGTACCCATGAGTGTTGAGTTTGCAATGCCTACATACTCAAGCCCTGTACTAATCTGAGAGGCTCCCAAACCCAATGAAGTTGCAATTCCAAAGACTGTTGCAAGAATTGCAAAAACATCCACGATAACTCGACTCCATGAGCTTTGTAGGCCGACGTCTAGAAAGAATGAGCTGACCCTGAAAGGCCTTCCTAAATTGAATGCAAAATAAGCAAAACACAAACCCACAACACCATAAATAGACCAAGCATGAAAACCCCAATGAAGATAAGTCAGATTCATTGACAATGTTGCTCGATCGTTAAAGGAAGATGACCCATCCTCAAAGAGTGCGGCAGAGTTAAGGTGCAAGATAGGTTCTGCAACTGAGTAGAATATTACACCAATGCCCAGTCCTGCACTGAATAACATGGCAATCCAATTTATAAAGCTAAACTCAGGTTTTGCATCAGTTCCACCCAGTCTAATTTTTCCAAAGCGACTGATAGCCATCCATATACAAAAAATCAGAAAACCATTTGCACATAAAATAATCAGCCATCCAAAATTATTGGCTATAAATGACTGTGTGCTATTAAAGAGCTTGCTCGCAGTATCAAGATTGACAAGCGTAATTCCCACAAAAGATGAGACAAGGAACAGAGAAATAAAGAATCTTCTGTAATCGATACTTTTAAGCATAATGAGTTGAGAAAGTTCTTTTTTTAGACATATTTCTAAGAGAAATGGCTTTCAGACAATCTATATTATCTTTAATCACAGTCAAGTAATTATTCTAATTAACTCATATCAGGCTCTAAGAAGACCATTATTTTTACTATGAAACCCCTATTTACAGGGGTTTCAGGCCATAATTCGAATGAGTTCTATAAATTTTAGGGCAAATATACTAGACTATTTCGTTAATTATTATTATTTACTCGTCAAAGTGGGGGATTACTCATGACAAGAAAGCAACTTAAGGCTTTACGAAGAACAAAGGCCATAAAGAAAAAACATAATATTAGTAAGACACAATCAGCTGCAACCTTAGTCGCTGCAGGAGCTGTTTTAGCTACTTCCAATATCAGTGCACAATCTGCTATTGAAGAGATTGTAGTCACATCAAGAAAAAAAGAAGAAACGCTTCAAGATGTTCCTTTACAAGTTCAGACTCTTACCGAGGAGTCACTGGAGCAATCTGGTATCAATACTTTTGAGGACTATCTTCTTCAACTGCCTGGTGTCACTGCTGGTGGATCAGGACCTGGACAAAGCACGATCTATATCCGTGGACTTGCATCGACAACACCAAACCTAACAACAGCAGGTGTTGCTGGTCTTGCACCCAATGTATCTTTCTATCTTGATGAGCAACCACTTGCTCAACCAGGAAGAAACTTAGATGTCTATGCAGCAGACGTAGCACGTATAGAGGTTCTATCTGGGCCACAGGGAACACTCTTTGGAGCGAGTTCTCAAGCAGGCGTTGTAAGAATGATCACCAATAAGCCAAAAATGGGCGTTAGCGAGAGCAATGTTGAATTTGAGATGAGATTTACGCCAGAGGGAGACACGGGATCTAAAGTTGAAGCAATGACAAATATCCCACTCGGTGAAAGCACAGCACTCAGAGTTGTCGCTTACATGGATGACAAAGGTGGATATATTGATCAAGTTTCTGGAAAAGTAGATGCCAGTGAATCGGCGCGTTTCCGACCTGCTGGTACTGTGAGACAAAACGGTCTACCTGTCTCTGGATCAAGAGCTGGTTTCCAAGCTGGAGCTGATCTATCAGGTGCAACGCTTATTCCAGCAGTTGCAATAGTTGAAGAGAATGCAAACGACTCAGAATATCAAGGCTTCAGAGCTTCTCTTGCACAGGACCTTAATGATCAATGGAGTGCCAACCTTGTACTAGCTCATCAAACAGTTGATGCTGACGGTGTATTCTTTGCAGACCCTACTTTGGGTGATTTAGAAATCCAAACATATACAGCAAACTCAATAGATGACGAATATGACAACATGAGTTTAACTCTTGAAGGCATGATTGGTGACCTTGAAGTTGTATATGCAGGCGCGTATACAGATCGAGAAACAAATCAAATGGTTGATTACACTGACTATCTTTTTGTCGGTCAATATCTTCCATACTATATTTGTGACTATTATGTGACTTATACAAAGTTTGCTCCAGGCAATGTTCCTACGGGTACTTGCGGCGCACCTAACTTACTTGTTGACTCAACAACCAATACAGAAGTTAAAAGTCATGAGATACGAATCAATGCAGACATCAGTGATACCATGTCATTGACAGCAGGTGCTTTCATGAGTGAAACCGAACTGACGGAATTGAATTTATTTACCTATCCTAGTTCAGTTGATAATGACATTACCTATGCATGTAACTACGCATTGACGGATACATCAGTAACCGGTTCAATCAATAATGCCTCACCTGGTTGGTTCTCAGCTGGACCATTTTGTGAGCCTGTAATCTTCTTTAATGATATTAAGAGAACAGACGATCAGAAAGGTTTCTTTGGTGAACTCAATATTGCTATGAGTGATACTTCAGAACTTACTTTGGGTGCTCGTTGGTATGACATTGAGGTTGATTTTGAAGGAAGTGCGAACTCATCATTCTATAATGGTTTCGGCGCTCCAGATACTCAACAATTTGGATCCAACTTATCTGCTCAATATGCTCCTGGTAATGCAAATGGTTATCCAGATAAAGCAACAACAGATGGTGTTATTGGGAAGGTTACCTATTCTTGGAATCCAAGTGATGAGGTAATGTATTACTTGACGTGGTCCGAAGGCTTTAGGCCAGGACTTCTCAACAGACCAGTTGGAAGAACTGCTACAGATGCAAATGGAAACGTTATTTATACCGTTCCACCAGCGATTGACTCGGATGAAATCACCAACTATGAGTTTGGTTGGAAAACTGTCCTTATGGATGGCCAGCTCCGATTCAATGGTAGTGCTTTCTTCGTAGATGTTGAAGGTCTTCAGACAACAGTATTTGACCCAAGCATAGTTAACCTATTCTTTTCTGATAACGCTGCTGATGGAGAAATTACTGGAGTAGAGGGTGACTTCACTTATTATGCTGATAAGCCTGGGCTAACAATTTCTGGTGCTTTCTCTGTTTTAGATACAGAAATAACCAAGAAACTAGTGCCTACCAATGATGTCATTGTTGGCGAAGAACTAGCATTTGCTCCTGGTTTTCAAGCAAACATCAGAGTTAGACAGGAATGGGAAATGGCCAATGGTTACACTGGACATGCTCAATTCCAGCTGACTCATTCTGGTGACAGTTATTCAGATGTGATGGAAATGAATAAAGCAATACAAGAACAGTATAGCTATATTGATCTCCGTGTAGGAATGAGCGATGGTGAAACCACTGCTGAGTTCTATATTGATAATGTCACAGACACAAGAGCTGAAATCAGCAATACTTTTGTATTCGATAGACAGCGTGTAGCTTATATAAGACCAATGACAATGGGAATAAGGTACAAAAGAAGCTTTTAGTTTCTAGAGAAGCTAAAATTTAAGAAGGGAGCTTAGGCTCCCTTTTTAATTGGTAAGTGAATTATTATTTTTTCGTTCAAAAGAAATGGCACTAGATGTATCAAAAGCAACCACAGCAGTAAAAGAAGCGAGATTTATTGAAGCGCTTCGAATATTGAAGTCCAATCTTTTAGAAGATCCAAACCATCTCGATAGCCTGTATTTGTCTGCAGTCAGTTCCAGATATCTGAAAAACTTTGATGACTCTAGAAAATTCATTGAAAGGTTATTAACCAATGCCCCAGATATGGGTAGGGCATATCAAGAACTTGGTCATTTAAATAGAGATTCGGGTGATGAAGAAAATGCGATTAGATACTATAGACAAGCTTGTGAATTGAATCCTGCATTACCAGCATCTTGGAAAGCTTTGTATTCTTATTTCAAAAAAAATGACAATAAACCTGCTGCTGATCATGCATATATGCAGATGAATACACTTGAGACAATGCCAACTACGTTGCTGTATATAAGTCAAATTCTCAATGAGGGAAAATTAGGTATTGCGGAAGAAAAGTGTAGAGAATTTCTCAAAAAGAATCCCACCAATACATACGCAATGTCATTGTTATCAGACATAGCTGATAGATTGGGATATTTTGATGACGCAGAATTCCTTCTCGAAAGTGCTGTCAAATTTGATCCCAATGATGGAGAGCTGAGAATGAAATATGCAATGATTCTTAGAAAAAAACAAAAATTCTCTAAGACCATGGAGCAGGTCAATATATTGTGTGACCAATTCCCAGAAAATCTTTCATATCAAGCTCAGAAAGCGAGCGAGATTATGCAAAACGGTGATCATAAGGGTGCAATTAATTTATTCGATGACATTCTTAGAAAGAATCCATACAACTTCAGTATTCTCACATCTAAGGGACATGCACAAAAAACATTGGGTGAAACAGAACAAGCAATTAAGAGTTATCAGACTGCATATCAAGTAAAGCAAGATCATGGCGAAGCTTTTTTCTCTCTTGCAAATTTAAAAACATATGGATTCACAAAAGATGAATTGAATATCATGAGGGAGCAGCTCAATAGAGTCGATTTAACTCTTCGAGACAAAGCCTATTTCCACTTTGCAATGGCTCAGGGCTGTGAAGCAATAGGTGAATATGATGAAGCTTTCTTTCATCTTGATTCGGGTAATAAAATTAAGAACAAGCAAAGCAAATATTCAATTGAAAGAATGGATAAAGAGTTGCAAGCCCAAATCGATGTATGTGATGAATCATTCTTCGAAAGTCATGGTAATGGAGGGATTGAGAACAAAGATCCAATCTTTATTCTGGGATTACCAAGAGCTGGATCAACCTTACTCGAGCAAATCTTGGCCTCCCATTCAATGATTGATGGAACGCTTGAGCTACCGAATATCCTATCCATGGCGCAGAGCCTCAGAGGAGATGATATTTATGGCAAAGAAGGCAATTACCCAAAAAGCATGGAACATTTATCACTTGAGAAAAGAATAGAGATGGGAAAAAAGTTCATCGATGATACAAAACTTCATCGAAAAGATGCACCAAGATTCACTGATAAAATGCCAAATAATTTTAGACACATCGGATTGATCCACTTAATCATGCCGAATGCAAAAATTATCGATGCAAGAAGGTATCCATTGGATTGCTGCTTCAGTATGTTTAAACAATTGTTTGCTCAAGGACAGGAATTCACATATGGGTTAGCTGAGGCGGGCAGCTACTATAAAAGTTATGTCCAGCTGATGGATCATTGGGATAAAGTCCTGCCAAATAAAATTTTGAGAGTGAATAATGAAGACATCATTGATGATTTGGAAGGTCAAGTTTCAAGAATGCTGGATTTTTTGGAATTGCCTTTTGAGGAGTCTTGTATCACTTTTTATGAAACTGACAGATCTGTTAGAACGGCAAGTTCAGAACAGGTTCGTAAGCCGATAAATAAATCTGGTATGCATCGATGGAAACCATATGCGAAACATCTTTCACCCTTATTGGATGGCCTTGGGCCTGAACTCATAAAGCCTGAAGATCTTGAGCTAATTAAATCTAGTTGATAGTTTGATATAAGTATTATGGCAATTAGTGTTTTTGATCTCTTTAAAATTGGTATTGGGCCATCTAGCTCACATACCGTTGGGCCTATGATTGCTGCAAGAAAATTTATACTTGGCATTGAAAAATCCAAGCAATTGAAAAATGTGACTCGAATTCAATCTGAGATGTACGGGTCTCTTGGTGCCACAGGCAAAGCGCACGGAACACCCAAAGCTATAATCTTAGGCTTAGAAGGAGAGGAGCCTGATCAGGTTGATGCAACATCGATCTCGACTCGGATTGAAAAAATTCAATCCGAAGGCCGACTAAATCTTCTAGGAAAACATATGATCAATTATGATCATGCAGCGGATCAAAAGCTCTACCGAAGGAAATCACTCCCTTTTCATCCCAATGGAATGACATTTTCTGCCTATGATGAAAAAGATAAAGAGATAGCAAAGAAGACCTATTATTCTGTCGGAGGTGGTTTTGTTGTTGATGATTCGAAAAAGGATGGGGATCTCATTGCAGAAGATGAAACCAAGATCAAATATCCCTATGATAAGGCTGCTCAGCTTCTAGAGTACTGCAAGAATGAATCGCTCAATATATCCGATGTCATGATGGCAAATGAAAGTGCATGGCGATCAGAAAGTAAAACCCGTAAGGAACTGCTTCATTTATGGTCTGTGATGCAAGAAGTTGTTAATCGAGGCATTGAGAATGGAGGCGTTCTACCAGGTGGTTTAAATGTGGAGCGTCGATCTCATAAGCTTTATTTGCAATTAACAAAAAAATCAGACAAAAAACCTGACGATCCATTAACAATTCTAGACTGGGTAACACTTTATGCATTGGCTACTAATGAAGAGAATGCTGCAGGAGGCACAGTGGTGACTGCTCCTACCAATGGAGCGGCAGGAATCATCCCAGCTGTTTTACACTATTACATGCGTTTTGTTCCCGATGCGGACGAAGATGGAGTGGTTCGATTTTTATTAACTGCAGCTGCGATAGGTATCCTTTATAAAAAGAATGCATCCATTAGTGGTGCAGAAGTCGGGTGCCAAGGTGAAGTCGGTTCAGCCTGTTCAATGGCAGCTGGAGCATTGGCGGAAGTTCTTGGTGGGTCGCCATCACAAGTTGAAAATGCGGCTGAAATTGCAATGGAGCATAATTTAGGCCTCACTTGTGATCCCATAGGTGGATTGGTGCAAATACCTTGTATTGAGCGCAATGCCTCTGCATCTGTCAAAGCAATTCATGCTGCTCGTATGGCACTTCAGGGAGACGGCACACACTTTGTTTCATTGGATAGGGTGATTCGTACAATGAGAAAAACTGGTGAAGACATGCATTTACGATACAAAGAAACATCTCGCGGGGGTCTTGCAACGAATGTATTGGAAGTCCCTGTAAATATTATTGAATGCTAGTATACTTCTGATCCACAATGAGCATATTCCAGAATCTGATAACCTCAATTAAGGGTGGAACCTTAGGGAATCGTTATTTTCGAACGAAAGATCTAGATAATCTTCCTCAAGACATCAATAAGGCTGTGGAATCAGTTATGTCAAAAAGTGGAGAAGTTTCTTCGTTGGTGTATGCGGAGAATCTTTTTAATTTGATAGAGGCTCTTAATGATGAGCAGTTAATTGATTTCTTTAATACTCTTTTAGAAAAATATGACATTGACTCCGATTCTTTATCGAAGGCATCTAGAGAGTATTCGAAGAATAAAACACAAAAAAATCTGGAAAAAATTACTCAATCTTCTGAGCCTCAATGGGTTGAGCTCTTTCGAAGATTGAACACTGTTTCTGATGGCACTCTCAAATTGGTCAAGCTCAGAGAAAGAATCAGATCGCTTGAGAGAAATAATCCCGAATTGGCATTTTTTGATACAGCCCTTCTAAATCTATTTAAGCATTGGTTTAATCCATCTTTTTTGGTTCTAAAAAGAATAGATTGGTCAACGCCAGCAAGCATCTTGGAGAAGATTATTGCTTACGAAGCTGTACATGAAATCAATTCTTGGAGTGACCTTAGGTCAAGACTAGAGCCAGAAGACAGGAGATGTTTTGCTTTTTTCCATCCGCTCATACCCAATGATCCATTGATCTTTGTCGAAGTCGCATTAACCAATAATATGCCTAAAAAGATTGATCAGGTAATCAAAATTGATAGGAGTGTCATATCTGAGGATGATATTAACACAGCGGTTTTTTATTCAATTTCAAGCTGTCAGGATGGTCTCTCTGGGATTTCATTCGGTAATTTTTTAATCAAAGAAGTTGTTCATAAATTAAAGCGAAATAATGAAGGATTAGAAAAATTTGTGACGCTTTCTCCTGTTCCAGGTTTTTCAAAATGGCTTAAAGAAAAGTCAATCGATGAGAATATAAGTGAAGATGATCTTCTTAAACACGCCATAATTTATTTTTTGCATTCAGATAGAGATGACGAGTTTCCCAATGACCCTGTTGCAAGATTTCATTTAGGTAATGGGGCCAGTTTACAAAGAATAAACCTAAATGCTGATATGTCACTCAAGGGAATACATCAGTCAAAAGGAATCATGGTGAACTATGAATATAAGTTGGATCTTCTAGAGAAGAACCATGAATTGTTTTTCAAAACAAAAGAAGTTCAATATTCTGACGCAATTAAGAGTCTAAGTAAGAAATTACAAATTCAATAAAAACGGATTAAATTCTTTTATTCAGTCTTATTTAGATCGGACTGATATGTTTCTGTCAAAGCCATCACAGATAGCAGTGTGATCAATGCTGAAAATGCCATGTAGACTGAAACCCAGAATACAGCAAATTCTGTCCATAATTTAACGGCTATTGTTGGTGCAAAGGCTCCACCGATGATTGCTCCAAATTGATATCCAAGGGTTGCACCTGAATATCTTACTTCAGTACTGAACAGTTCTGTAAAGAAGGCTGCCTGGGGTCCATACATCATAGCTAAAAAGATCATGCCTCCAGAGACAGCCAAAGTTATCAACCAAAAACTTCCAGTATCAACCAAAGGAAAAATAGCAAATGCCCATATTCCAGATAGGATTGCACCCAGCATAAAAATACCTCTTCTACCATGCCTATCAGAATATGAAGAGAATAGAAATTGAACTGGGACCATAATTGCCGATGCAATGAGAACTGCGGTAAGCATATCATCCCTTGCCATTTTTGCGCTCTGTACGCCATAGGCTAATAAGAATGCGATTAGAATATAAAAAGTAACCTGAATATTGATAAAGGCTCCAGCAGCCAACATGATCCTTTTTGGGTATTTTCTTACCGCCTCAATGATCGGTGATTTTTGTATTTCTATTTGCTGAACATCCTGTTGCTCATTTCTATGAACTGCCAATTCTTTAAATGCTTTCGTGTCTTCAAGATTCAATTGAATATACATACTGACAAGGATTAAGACGGCGCTAGCGAGAAAAGGAATACGCCAACCCCATGTGTTAAAAAATTCATCTGAAACCAATGCGCTTGTAATAATCAGAGCTAAATTTGCCAAAATCACTCCGATTGGTGCACCAGCTTGAGCAAAAGCCCCATAGTAGCCTCTGCGATTTGATGGAGCGCTCTCAGTAACCAAAAGCATAGCGCCTCCCCATTGACCTCCTATGGCCAACCCCTGGGCAAACCTTAAAATGGTGAGAAGAATAGGGGCCAGTGCCCCAATCATCGCATATGTCGGCAGCAACCCTATTAATGTGGAAGAAATACCCATTAGCATTAAGGCACTGATGAGTGTCTTCTTTCTGCCTATTTTATCTCCAAAATGCCCAAAGATTATTCCTCCAATTGGTCTGGCTATAAAGCCAGCAGCAAATGTTAATAATGAAAGTATCAGTGCTGTTGTGGGTGGAACCTCTCCAAAAAAAGCTGATGGAAAAATAAGAGCCGCTGCTGCTCCATATAAAAAGAAGTCATACCACTCTATGCTCGTTCCTGCTAAAGCAGTGAGTGCAACTTTTCGCATATTTGAACTGACATGATTATTTTCTAGGTTTTCTTCACTCATGTTTTTATTATAAGTTAATGTGAGGAGTGTAAAAATGGATTTTGAAGTCAATGAGACCTCATTAAGAATTAGAAGCAATAATGATTCAGAGTATGATCTTCCCTATCTCTGGATGAGGGATAATTGCCCCTGCAATGAGTGTCGAGTTCAAGAAACACAAGAAAAGCGATTTATGCTTCATTCCGTGCCATCAGATTTGAAACCCAAAAGTGTAGATGTTGATGAGAGCCATATTCATGTAGTGTGGCCTGATGATCATCTGACATCCATATGTTTTGATGACATAAAATCATTGGAGATGCCCAGAAAGCCTGAGAAAGTTCTTTGGACCAATGATTTCATACCAAATTACTTTGATTGGAATGACTTTCTTCAGAAGAATGATACCGCCATTGATGCAATTTCTGATTTTATCTCCAGAGGTGTGATAGTGATTAATGGTGCGCCCTCGATTTCAAATTCGCTTGAAGATCTCGCTCCAAGATTGGGTCCCATTAGAGAGGTATTATTTGAGCGTATTCATAATGTATCCGTTGATGGCCATGTTTATAACATTGCACACACATCTCTTGAGCTTCCACCACATAATGATTTTGCAAGTTATACATGGCCGCCTAGCGTTCAGGCGCTTCACATGCTCGTAAACGATTGTGAAGGTGGAAGATCAACTATAGTTGATGGCTATGCAGTGCTTAGGGATTTGAGAAATGATTGCCCAGAATATTTTGATGTTTTGAGTAATTTTTCAGTTCCATTTAGAGAGTTTGATGAAGAAAATGAAACCTATGCAAATGAACCGATGATCAGAATCAATGCTGAAAAAGAAATCACTGGGTTTAGATACTCCAACCAATTGATGCAAATGATAGACCCAAGGAAGAAAAATGTGGGTTCTTTCTACAAGGCTTATCATGAGCTTTGCAATAGAGTAAACAGTGAAAAATATAAATCAAAATTCAGACTTGAGTCAGGCCATATCCTCTTGGTCTCAGCACATCGAGTACTTCATGGTAGAGAAGAGTTCAAGCCAGATGGCAAACGACATCTTCAGGATGCATACTATGAAATGGATAATATAGAAAATAATCTGGTTCTATTAAAAACACTTGGAAATAAATAAAGTTGACTAA
>Ga0208127_1000576_pt1 | contig 18781 bp, 16 predicted proteins | sample ETNtaG_6_FD_185751 | JGI IMG/M metagenome (GOLD analysis project Ga0208127, IMG submission 185751) | Marine microbial and viral communities from oxygen minimum zone, Eastern Pacific Ocean - ETNP201306SV45 (SPAdes) (version 2) | ecosystem: Environmental > Aquatic > Marine > Oceanic ... | reverse complement strand
TTTTTCTGGATAAAGAGAAACTGTTAGCCAGATTAAGGCTTGTCAAAATATTTTGATTTAATGATAATCTAGATAAATAAAAGTATACGAGGAAAAATTGTGAGCGAAGTTAATCTTTCATGGTCTGGGGTCAATGTAACCATTACTCAGGACTTTCTAGATCAAATGGAAATCTCCAAGGCAATGCAGAAAAGTCAGGCTTTCAGAGATTATAGGGTTGCAAGAGCGATAGAACTTGCACAAAGAAATATTGATGCTCTTGAAGCAGATGGTGAATCAGAAGAGGTAAATTTCCTTTTATCTCAATATATTGGGGAGCTTTATTCTTGGCAGGAAGATGGTGAGGCCGTAGAACCCGAAGTTAAAAGAGTTTAAATTATGGCTGAATATGAAATCTGGAAGTTTCTCCATATTTGTATGTTTGTCTTTTGGTTAGGCACAGATGTGGGCGTTATGCTTTGCTCAAAGAAGTCCATCGATCCTGCTCTGGCTATTGAAACCAGATTTCAAATGCTGGAAATGGCATTAAAAATTGAACTGCTTCCAAGGGTTATGTGGGTCATGGCTCTTCCTTTCGGGGTTCATCTTTCAGCAGAACTGGGCTATATCAATCCATCAATGGTTACAATTGTTCTGATGTGGGTTTTTACCTTTGCTTGGTTAGTAATTAATGTCGGCGGAGCAGCAAATCTCAATAAACCATGGGGCCAGAATCTATCTAAAATCAATAGGTACATTGTTGCATCCCTTGGTCTCGGGCTGATTCTTGTTTCAATATCTTCATTCATGGGTAACGGACCATATGATGCGAATTCTGTTGCATTAAAAGTAGGTCTCTATGGGCTCGTTAATCTAACCATTCTCGGAATTGAGATTGCGTTTTTTCCTCTTGGGCAGTCATTTGAGAGGCTTGCAATAGAAGGCTCTTCACCTGATCTAGAATCAGAAATCAGTGGTGGTATGAGCAAAACACTAGGATGGGTTCACACAACATATATGCTGATATTCATTGTGGCTTTCATTGGCGCCACAAAAATTATTGGCTAAAGTTGACCAAAGACAATCTCCAAGAAGTTTTCACAAAACCAATTATTGATTGGTGGCATAAGTCTGGAAGAAAAGACTTGCCATGGCAAACAGACAAATCACCCTATAAAACATGGGTTTCAGAAATCATGCTTCAGCAAACGCAGGTTAAGACAGTTATTCCTTATTTTCTTAAATTTATTTCTGAATATCCATCAGTCGACAAGCTCTCAAGAGCAGAGGAATCAGAAGTAATGGGGCATTGGTCAGGTCTGGGCTACTACTCAAGAGCGAGAAATCTTCATAAAACTGCCAAAATTATAAAAGAAAACTACTCAGGATATTTTCCTCAAGATTTCGAACAAATAGTTGCTCTTCCTGGAATCGGTCCATCAACCGCAGGAGCAATACTTTCATTGAATAAGATAGAGCCCAAACCGATTATGGATGGTAATGTCAAAAGAGTGCTCTCGAGACATTTCTTGATAGAGGGTGATTTAAATAAAGCAGATCTAAAAAAAAGAATGTGGAAACTTTCTGAGAGTTGTCTTCCTGAGGATGAATTTGATGTCTATACACAAGCAATCATGGATCTCGGAGCCACAATTTGTCTACCAAAAAAATTTCAGTGTGATCTGTGTCCTGTAAACACAAGTTGTATTGCGAAGAAGAAAAATAAAGTTGAACTCATCCCTTACAAGAAAAGAAAAAAACAAAAAAGAAAAATCGAATACAACTTCTTAGTCATCAGATCTGGCAATAGGGTTTTATTAGAAGAAAGAGATGCCAGCGGTATTTGGCCAGGCTTATGGTCTTTTCCAATACTAGAGACTGATGAGAGGATCAATCTTTGGATGAAGACGATTATTGGAATCAGTGAATATGAATCTCATAATCCATTGGAATCATTTGTTCATTCACTCACGCATCTAGATATCAAAATTAATCCCATAGTCATCGATATAGAACAAAATAAGTATGACGGATTAAGCGAGAATATGAAATTCATCAATGTTCAAAATATCCACTCAGTTGGGACATCAAAAGCAGTCAAAAAAATTATTGATAGATTATAATTCGCATATGAGTAAGAAAATATTTTGCGAATACTATAAGAGAGACTTGGATCAAATGGAAAGACCGCCATACCCAGGAAGTCTTGGAGAAAGGGTTCACCTAAATATTTCGAAAGAGGCATGGGATTTATGGCTTCAGCATCAAACCATGTTGATCAATGAAAATAGACTGTCTATGGTAGACCCCAGTGCAAGGGCATATTTACAAAATGAAATGATAAAGTTTTTGTTTGAAGGCGGTTCAGAAAAGCCTAAGGAATATATTCCTCCAACAGAATAATTTCTTCACAATTCACATCATTTTTCTATAGAATATGCCAACCGTGGCCAGATAGCTCAGTAGGTAGAGCAGCGGACTGAAAATCCGCGTGTCGGTGGTTCGATTCCACCTCTGGCCACCATCAAATAATCCCCGAAACAATAATTCATGTTTTAGAATCAGTCTAATTTACGCGAATTAAGACAATTTTTAGCCATAATTGGATGTATTTTAAAAAATAAATGAATAATCCATAAATATCAATAAGATAGGGACAAATATAATTTTTTTAAAATATAAATTTTATTTGATAATTTGCTGAATCTACTTAATAGCAACCAATCTGGGGGCAATCAAAATTGTTGTAATAAAACAAAAAATGGTAGATTTTTGACCTACATCGCTAAATTTGACTAGATTTAGGGTGTTCTTTTTTAAACATGTCGTTTGATATAGGAACATTAAAGTTAACCTTAATTAGGGGAGGATTTTATCATGAATAAAATCAAAGGTTGGATAGCAGAACTAACTGAAATCGCAGTTGCTCTAGTAGCACTTGGTGTTGCTGCAGGCGTTGTATTTGGTATGGATGTACCATTTGTCGGCGCTGTACTTGGCAATTTGATCGATCTGATCAATATGCTGGGTGACAACGGTGTTGTAGGTATCATCGTTCTAGCTATTCTCTCAGGAATGTACGGCTCACGCGGTATGTAAATGAGAAGCACGCTTTTTAAGTTTTTAAAATTTTAAAAGCAAAAGAAAAGGGCTCTTGCAAAAGGGCCCTTTTTCTTCTCAAATAGAGTTATGCTCAATTCATTCAAAGATAATCTGACCAAGGTCACAGATTTAACAATTCTGTTTGCATCAATTTTCATATTCCTGGCGTTCATTACGCCAAAAGAGATTTCAATTGAGCCATTAGAAAAATCAAACGAAATAGTGGCCAAGAGCCAATCAGAATTGAGAAATTCAATTCAGGCCTTATCTGATAGTCAAAACGAAATTAATTCAATCCAGAGATCTATCAATCAAGTCAATGTAATAATTTCAGGCCTTGATCCAGAATTGGATTCAGCTCAACTTCAGGAGCTTACAAGCGAGATTGATTCAGCAACCTTTAATCTCATAACTGAGCAGTCTAGATCAGATGACTATGAACGAAGAATATCAGAACTTGAGGCATCAATTGAAAATGAGCGGCTAAAAATAGAGAGTCTCGAAGATAGACTTCAAAACAATAAGTCAATTTCATGGATCCAACCGGTTAGAAGCAATATGGAAGCATTTTCCGATGCTGTTGGAATAGACGGCATTTTAGCTGGTTTTGCAGCTTTGATTTTTTGCTTGGTTTGCAAAAGACGAAAAGATTGGTTTAAAAAAATCTTCAGAATCTTCTACAAATAGAAAACAATACAATTACAATAATTGCCATGAATAACATGGATTTTCCTGATAACAATTGTTTCGTCTGTGGGCCCAATAACCCGTCAGGTTTGAAAGTCAGTTTTTCAATCAACAATGATGATGTCTGTGTCGCTGAGTATACTCCACATGAAGATTACGTAGGATTTCAGAATACAACACACGGTGGAATTATTTTTAGTCTAATAGACGACGTCATGGCGAACTGGCTCTATCTAAAAGGAATGCCTGCTCAGACAGCCAAATGCGATCTCAGGTATAAAAATTCTCTACAGACGGGTGAAACTGTAATATTAGAGGGACATCATATAAAAACCAAATCAAGAATGGCGATGATGTATGGTGTTATGAGGACCAAAGAAGAAAAAAAAGTTATTGCAGAATGTCATGCAAAATTCATGATTATTTCATGATGATTCGATGTAACTTTTTGTAACGTCTATCCTTTGAAAGTACTAATTCCATTAGCATTCGAAAATTAGAATAATTCTTAAAAGAATCCAATGGGTACACAATAACGAAACCCATTCCAGAGTCGACTCATGAAAGAAATATTGAATAAAATTAAAAGGGTTAACCCCATCGTGCTCCTACTTGTGGGTACGTTTTTGCTTATTTCTTTCTTGAGGGCTACGAAAGACGAGCCAGAAGTACTAGTGATTGAAGAAAAATCATGGCCGGTATCTGTCGTGGAAGCTCAATATGCAGATGTTCAGCCTACTCTCTCATTGTTTGGCGAGGTCATTACATCAAGAAGGAGTGAATTAAGAGCGCTTGTTGGTGGTCAGGTTGTTCAAGTGGGTAAGAATTTCAAAGAAGGTGCTGTAGTTGATAAGGGAGAATTACTCCTGAGAATAGATGATTTTGAATATAGAAATGCAGTTACAGAAGAGTCTGCAAAGTTAGAGGTGATGAGCAGGGATTTTGAGCGAGCCGAAGAACTATATAACCAAGGATCAATATCTGAGCAGTTCAGGGACAATGCATTACTTGAAAAAACGAAGCAGGAGCTTGTTTTATCTGAAGCTGAAAAAGACTTGAGAGACACAGAGCTCTATGCTCCATTTGATGGTGTCATTAATGACGTCCAAGCAACACTTGGAAAACAGGTGAGTACATTCAACGACAAGATCGGCGAAATCATTGACATTAAAAATATGGAGGTTCGATTCTCGTTATCAAAAGCACAGTACGGAAGATTATTAGAGGATACGGATAAGATTCTAGGAAGAAAGATTGAAATGAGTTGGACAGTGGGCAACAGAGATCTTGTTTTTAATGCTTCTGTGTCAAGAGTTGGCGCTGAAATAAAATCAAATACTGGCGGCGTAAATATTTTTGCAACCATTCTTATAGACGATGAAAAAGGTTCACCCCTTAGGCCAGGAGCATTTGTTCGTCTAAAAATGCCCGACAAGACGTATAAGTCAGTAGTTAGTATTCCTGAGACAGCATTATATGAAGATAAATACATATTTATTGTGAATGAACAGAGACTGAAGAAAACCATGGTGCAAATAATTGGATACGACCAGTCAAAGGTTCTAGTAAAACCTCTAGATGACTCACAAATGAAAAATGGAGACTATGTTGTCACAAATCAGCTTAGAGAGGCTGGAGAAAACGTGAAAGTGGATATTATCTGATGGTTTTCAAGAATTATAGCCAGAAAAATAGGCCAATCAATCCAAGAGATACAATGGCTCCGGACAGGGGGATCATACCCTTCTTCAGCCGCCATAAAGTTGCTGCAAATTTACTCATGGCCATTCTGATACTCTATGGAGCTTTCGGAATAACGCAACTCAAAAGACAGCTTATGCCCGATTTTGGTCTTGAGCTGATCAGTGTCGATGTCGAATGGCAAGGAGCCAGTGCAGAAGATGTCGAAAGCAATGTAATCAATGCCATTGAGCCAGAAGTTAGATTTATCAATGGTGTGAAAGCAGTTAATTCCTCAGCTATGGAGGGAAGAGCTTCGGTCAATATTTCTTTTAGGGAAGGGATAAGTATGACCAAGGCACTCACAGATGTTCAATCATCAGTTTCAAGAATCACGACTTTTCCTCAAGACATAGAAAAGCCTGTCATAACTCAGATCCTGCAAAGAGATGAGGTTTGTCGTATTGATATCTCTGGACCGTTCTCTGAAAAGACGCTGAAGTTCTTTGCCCGTCAAATACGTGACGACTTAATCGGTCTCGGGCTTGCAAATGTTGAATTTGAAGGAGCCAGAGATACCGAGATTTGGGTTGAGATTCCATCTGATAATCTTAAAGAATTAGATCTCACTCTTGGACAAGTCTCTTCAAAATTATCTTCTTCCAGTATTGATATCCCATCGGGCAGTATCAATAGTGGAGGGATATCAAGACAAATCAGAAGCGACCGTCTCGCGAGAAATCCAAATGAATTAAGAGAAATCGAAGTTGTATCAAAGTCTTCAGGTGAAAAAGTCTATCTCAGTGACATTGCCAACGTTTATGAAACCTTCAAAGATAATTCTAACTACAGAGTCAATGCTAAAGGACCATCAATTGGACTCGTTGTCTATAGAACCAGAGGTGCAGATTCTCTAAATTCTCAACAAGCAGTTGAGAAATATATGACAAAAGTATCTGAGAGATATCCGGCCTCGCTTGAAGTTGTTGTCTATGATGTTTTTGCAGATGCAGTTCGACAAAGAATTAATATGCTGCTTGAAAACGGGGGAACAGGTCTAATCTTGGTACTTATAGTCTTGTTTGTTTTTCTCAATGGCAGAGTAGCATTATGGGTTGCAGCTGGAATACCAGTTGCTTTCTTAGCCGCATTGGGAGCGATGAGCCAAATGGGACTTTCTCTGGATATGATTAGTATGTTTGCGCTAATCATGGGGATTGGAATCGTTGTAGATGATGCCATTGTTGTCTCAGAGCATACAACAACACTTCATCGAAGAGGTATGAACTATAAAGAAGCTGCTAGGCTCGGTGCACAAAGAATGTTCCCGCCGGTTCTTGCAGCAATGCTGACTACTGTGGCAGCCTTTCTTCCTGTTTTGCTGATTCAAAATGATGTAGGGAATATAATATCTGCCGTTCCTATTACGCTCTCACTAGTCATTATCGCCAGTCTAATCGAATGCTTTCTAATACTGCCTCATCACCTAAGATCCTCTCTCAAGAAGGTCTCAGAAGATGAAAATCAGAAGCCGAGAAAGTTCGATGTTATTTTTAATCGATTCAGGGATGAAAGAGTTTTACCCATTATAGAAAAAACATATACAAAAAAAGGTTTTACGATCACCGCAACGATTTGCATGCTTCTGGTTTCATTCACGCTTCTATCTACAGGCAGAGTTAACTTCGAATTTTTTGATACGCCAGAGAGCGACATCATCCATGCTAATTTTTCATTTTCTCCAGGCACATCCGAACAAAAAACAGAAAGTATGGTTAAGGAGCTTTCAAGATCTCTTTACACTATAGAAGCTGAAATGAGTGGCCAACGCGGAAGTTTGATTAAGTATGCGGTTGGGAATATTGGTGTAAGTGATACAGGCAGAGGATCGATATCAAGTAATATCAGCGGAGGTCACATTGGCTCCTTAACAGTGGAGTTATTATCCGGAGATCAAAGATTAGTAAGAAATAGAGAGTTTATAAGTGCTTGGAGGGCAGAAACTAAGTTGATGCCGGGCATTGAAAAATTTGTAATATTTGAAAGTGCAGTAGGTGGTCCACCAGGAAGAGACATTGATATACGCATCGTAGGTGACGATCTATCTACAATGAAGCGAGCCGCACTGGCACTTCGAAATGAGTTAAGAGTCCTCCCCGGTTTGTTGGCAGTAGAGGATGATTTACCATATGGAAAAGAAGAAATACTTCTGGAGGTAAAGCCAGAAGGTGAAGCCATTGGTTTCACTGCAGAAGAGGTTGCAAGACAGGTTAGGAATTCATTCTCTGGCTCAGTCGCAAAGCGTTTCTCTCAGGATACAGAAGAAGTGATCGTCAGGGTAAAGTTACCCGAAGGTGAAACAGAAAATCAAACCATAAGAGATATTTACCTCTCAACACCAGATGGAGGAAATGTGGTTTTATCTGAAGTTGTTAATTTGAAGAAGCGATTGGGCTTTACAAAAATCAGAAAAAAAGACGGCATTAGACAAGTTGCCGTTACTGGTGACGTTGATCCAACCATCACAACTACAAACATCGTCATTCAGTCTGTAAGACAAGATATTCAGCCGAAGATTGAAAGAGAATTCGGTGTGAGACTTATGTACGATGGCAAAGCATTGGAACAAAGAGAAGCATTCTCTGGATTAAGATTGGCGCTTATCATCACATTTGCCTCAATATTCATTATCCTTGCATGGGTATTTTCTAGCTACACCACACCATTTCTAATTTTGGCAGTTGTACCCTTTGGGTTGATCGGAGCCATTTTGGGACACTTTGTGCTTGGATTTAATTTGAGTATGTTCAGTCTGCTGGCATTTTTTGGTCTCACCGGTGTACTTGTCAATGATTCAATAATCCTCGTAAGGGCAATCAAAGAGTTTCAAGCTGACGGATATATTTTAGTGAGAGCTATTAATGAAGCAGTAAGGGAAAGATTCCGGCCAGTTTTATTAACCACAATTACTACCATTGTTGGCTTAACGCCAGTCCTGTTTGAGGGAAGCTTGCAAGCAAGATTAATTCAACCTTTGGCAATCACATTTATTTTTGGAATGGTCTTTGTACCTTATCTTGTATTGGTATTTGTTCCTGCACTCATTTGCCTTGTGAATGATATTCGCGAGGGGAAATACAACTTGAAGACAAAATTAAGTCTTACTCAAAAGACCTCATAATTAGTACAATCACTACTGAACTTTTCTAAAAAGCTATATGTCTAATACTAATAAACCACTTGTGGGTATTGTTTGTTGTCGTAAAGAAATTGAACGACACCCTTTTCATGTTGTGGGCGAGAAATACATAAAGGCCATACATAAATTTTCAAATGTTACCTCCGTACTCATTCCAAGTGATGACTTGTCTTCAATGGGATCAATTATAAATCGCCTCGATGGATTTTTGCTCACGGGCAGCTTGTCGAATGTCCACCCTGATAGATACAGGGATACAATCAATGATTCTGAAATGCTGATAGACCCCGCACGAGATGAATATGTTTTCAGTGCTGTTAAGCAAATTATAGATATGGAATTACCAATTCTCGCAATTTGTCGGGGGTTTCAAGAGATGAATGTTATCTTTGGAGGTTCTTTGTACCAGTCTTTAGAAAAAGAATCTGATTACAAGGGCCATGACTTTGATCGCAATGCAGCTGTAGAAGTTCAATATGATATTAGTCATAACGTGTCTTTTAAAGAGGGTGGATATCTTCATGAGTTGACCGGGCTTCTGGATGCAGAGGTAAATTCACTCCATGGGCAAGGCGTGAAGGAGTTAGGTCACGGCTTAAAAATTGAAGCTCTTTCCCACGATGGTTTGGTTGAAGCATTCACCATTAGAGATGCAGCAGGATTTAATTTATCAGTTCAATGGCATCCTGAATGGAAACCAGAGAAAAGCTTGGTATCAAGTAAAATATTTGAAGCCTTTGGATCATCTTGCTTGGATTACTCAAGGAAACATGGAAGATAAAGACATAAAAAATTGGCTTCTGGAAAATAATATCCAAGAACTAGAAACGATAGTTCCTGATATGGCAGGGACAGCTCGAGGTAAGCTTATCCCAGTTGAAAAATTTACTTCAGGCTCGGTAATTAGATTACCAGAATCTGTCTTTACTCAATCTGTGACAGGAAGGTTTCTTCCTGATGGTTATATCAATCCTGCAGATAGAGACATACTGATTAGACCTGACCTCTCAACTTTAAAACTTCTGCCTTGGATGAAGGATCCCACAGCCACAGTCGTAAATGATTGCTTCTATGAAGATGGCTCTAATGTGGACATTTCACCTAGACAGGTGCTAAAGAATATCCTTCAGCTATATAAAGATTTGGGTATGAGACCTGTCGTCGCACCTGAGCTGGAGTTTTATCTTGTTCAGAGAAACACTGATCCCAATCAAGCGCTTGAAACACCAATTGGTCGATCTGGGCGTCAAGAGACAGTAAGAAGACCCTTCAGTTTGGATGCATTGGATGAGTTCGAGCCTATCATTGATCAAATTCACTCTTATTCAGATGCCATGAACATCAAGATAGACACACTGGAGCATGAAATGGGAACTGCTCAACTGGAGATCAATTTTGAGCACGATGATCCACTTAAGATTTGTGATCAAGTAATGATTTTTAAAAGGCTCATCAGAGAAGCTGCAATGCAGCATGGAATATATGCAACTTTCTTAGCAAAGCCTCTAGAAGACCAACCAGGCAGTGCAATGCATTGGCATATTTCAATGGTTGATGATGATTCAGGAAAAAATGTTTTTTCAAACTCAGAAAATGAGACAGAGACATTTAAAGGTTTTATTGCAGGCTTACAGCAGTTCACTGCAGAGTCAATTTTGTTCAATGCCCCTTATGTGAACTCATATAGAAGGTTTCAACGATTCCAAAATGCACCAATCAACTTATGTTGGGGTTATGACAATAGGACAACTGGACTGAGGGTGCCAACATCGTCACCTGAGAATAGAAGGGTAGAGTTTAGAATCGGTGGAGCAGATGTAAATCCATATTTATCAATCGCTTCCTCGCTGGCATGTGGATACTTGGGTATACAGAAATCATTGCAACCAACAGCACCTGAAGATTCAAATGCCTCAAACATGCAATTTAACCTTCCCAAGAACCTTTCAGCTGCTATCGATATCTTAAGTGAGAGTGAATCTATGCCTGCTTTAATGGGAAATAGATTCTTGCAAATTTATGTCGCAATGAAGGAGGATGAGTATAATGAGTACTTTCAGGTAATCAGTCCCTGGGAAAGAGAGAATCTACTCCTGAGTGTTTGAATATGAATAAAGAATTAAAAGATTGGCAAAAGCTTGATAGTGACCATCATCTTCATCCGTTTACAGATCATAGTGAGTTAGCCCAAAAAGGTACAAGAGTCATCACGAAAGGTGATGGAGTATATATTTGGGATGCAGAAGGAAACCAAATTCTTGATGGTATGTCAGGCCTTTGGTGTGTCAATTTAGGTTATGGGAGACATGAGCTTTCTCAAGCTGCTTATGAGCAAATGCAAGAGCTGCCTTACTACAATAATTTCTTTCAATGCACTCACCCGCCCGCAATTGAACTCAGCAGAGTCATCGGTGAGCTTGCGCCAGATCATTTGAACCATGTCTTCTTTACAGGGTCTGGCTCTGAATCAAATGATACTGTCTTGAGGATGGTTAGGTATTACTGGAGTCTTCTGGGTCATCCAAATAAGCAAATTATCATCGGAAGAAATAATGCATATCACGGCAGCACAGTTGCCGGAGCAAGTTTAGGTGGAATGACTGGCATGCATCAACAAGGTGGTTTACCTATTCCAGGAATCGATCATATCCAACAACCATATTGGTATGGAGAAGGAGGAGATCTTGATCCTGATGAATTTGGCATAAATATAGCCAGAGATCTCGAACGAGCAATTGAGGAACATGGGATAGATAACGTAGCTGCATTTATCGCAGAACCCATTCAGGGAGCAGGCGGTGTAATTATTCCACCAGATAGCTATTGGCCAGAGGTTCAAAGAATATGTGATCACTATGGAATTCTCTTGATTGCAGATGAAGTCATCACAGGATTTGGGAGACTTGGAGAGTGGTTTGGATCAACTTTCTATGAGATCAAACCAGATATGATTCCATTCGCCAAAGGCGTCACTTCAGGATACTTGCCACTGGGCGGTGTTTTGGTCAGCGATCGTGTAGCAGGAACCATAATCGAGGAAGGCGGTGAGTTTGCTCATGGCTTCACGTATTCAGGACATCCAGCAGCTTGTGCTGTGGCACTCAAGAATATAGAAATCATAAAGAAAGAAAATATCTTGGACAGCGTAAAACATTCGATAGCACCCTATTTAAGGGATAAATGGTTATCTTTAGGAGATCATCCAATAGTTGGAGAGGCTAGGATAAAAGGGTTAATGGGAGCAATTGAACTCACTAATGATAAGTTAAAACGATCCAGATTCCCCAGTGATTTCAATGTTGGATCATTGTGTAGAGATATCTCGATAAAAAACGGGTTGGTCATGAGGGCCGTTGGCGATAGCATGATCATTGCACCACCCTTGGTGATCAATCATGAGCAAGTTGATGAGCTTGTAGATAAGGCAAGAACTGCCTTAGATGAGACGCAAGAAGTTATCCAAAAGCTATAGTCGACTGACGTGAGAGAATCTATAGAATATCCCGACTCTTATTACTATCACACAGCAAGCAACCTCAAAGAAAGATCCTCATTAAATGGTTCGCATACAGCAGACATATGCGTTATAGGTGCAGGCTACACCGGTCTTTTAACCGCGCTCAATCTCTCTGAGAGAGGTTATGACGTCACGGTTTTGGAAGCAAATAGATTGGCATGGGGAGCCTCAGGACGAAACGGAGGACAGGTTGGAAGTGGTCATAACAAAAAGATTCATGAATTGGAAAAAGATTATGGCAAATCACTGGCCAATGAGCTTTGGCAGCTTTCAGAATATGGAAAAAGCATTGTAAAGACCAGAATTGAAAAACATGAAATTGACTGCGACTTAAAGGTCGGCAATGCGAGTGTTTCCAATGACAGGGACGATGATCATCATCATAAAGAATATGTAGAAAAACTAAACACTGATTATGGCTATGATTTGGTTCGTTACATAAACCCTGAAGAAGTGAGAGAAATGTTTCACAGCTCATACTTTGATGGTGGCGGATCACTGGACATGGGTGGAGCACATCTTCATCCCCTGAATTATGCACTTGGACTTGCAAAGGCAGCAGAAGATTCCGGTGTGAAAATCTATGAAGATTCTAGAGTAACATCGTATTCAAATGGCTCCCCTTGCATTGTTAAGACCAAGCAGGGTGAGGTCAAAGCCAATCATGTTGTTCTTGCCTGCAATGGATACTTGGACAACCTAGAGAACAAGTTGGCCGTAAAGATAATGCCGATAAATAATTTTATCCTTGCCACTGAGCCAATGAGTGAAGAGGAAGTTAGGTATATAAATAGGGATGATGTTTGTGTGCATGACAATAAGTTCCACGTGCACTATTTTCGTATATCTCAAGACAACAGACTCTTGTTTGGCGGAGGAGAGAGCTATGCAAGAAATTTTCCAAATGATTTGAAATCTTATGTAAGAAAAACAATGTTGGATGTTTACCCACATCTGCATGATAAAAAAATTGACTATGCTTGGGGTGGAACAATTGGAGTGACGGTAAATCGAATGCCGCATGTTGGTAGATTGCACACCAATGTATATTTTGCGCATGGATATTCAGGCCATGGGGTAGCAATGGCAAGCCTTGCAGGCACAGTCCTTGCTGAGGCAATTGATGGCTCAGTGTCCAACCTTGATATTTTCTCCAAAATTAAAATCCCTACTTTTCCAGGAGGAACACTACTGCGATGGCCTGGATTTTATCTTGGCATGCTTTATTACGCTCTTAGAGATCGGCTGTGAAAACAAGTTGGGCAATCATCTCGACATTCTTTTTTCTATCATTTCCACTCCATGCTGAAGAGGTAAGAGTCTACAACTGGTCAGACTATATTGACCAATCTGTCATTGATCAATTTGAGGAGTCAACAGGAATTAAAGTCATCTATGATGTTTTCGACAGCAATGAGGTGCTTGAAGGAAAGCTTCTTGCTGGCTCAACTGGATATGACATTGTTTCACCAAGTATTGAATATCTTGGCAGGCAGGTCAGAGCAGACATACACCTCGAGCTGGATAAAACCGCTATACCTAACTTTAATAACTTGGATCCAATTATGATGGAGATGTTAAGTACGATGGATCCAGAGAATAAATATGCCATTCCTTACTTATGGGGAACCACAGGCATCGGATACAATCGTGCAGCCATAAATGAAATCATGGGTGAAGATTTCAGCATGAACACTTTTGATATTTTATTTAAACCTGAGGTGATAAAGAAATTTGAAAAATGCGGCATCGCTTTTCTTGACGCACCAAGTGAGGTTTTTAAGGCAGCACTTTTTTACATTGGGAAAGATCCCAATACAAAAGATCCAACAGATTATAAAGGTGAAGCTTATGAGCTTCTAAAAAATATCAGGCCATATATTAGATATTTTCACTCTTCAAAATATATAAATGATCTTGCCAATGGTGAGATATGTCTTGTATTTGGTTGGAGTGGTGACATTTTACAAGCTGGCGATAGAGCAAGAGAAGTTAACAATGGCGTAAGCATTGAATACGAGATTCCACGTGAGGGGGCTCAGATGTGGGTAGACATGATGTCTATACCAAACGATGCACCAAATGCTGAGAATGCTCACTTATTTCTTGATTTTATACTTCAGCCTGAAGTTATGGCTGCGATCTCAAATAAGGTCAAATTTCCAAATGCAATTCCCAAGTCTAAAAAATTCATTTCGAAAGATATCTTGAATAATAAAGCAGTCTATCCTGATCAACAGACACTGAATACGCTCTTCATCGCAGAGATAGCAAATCCAAGAGTCGATCGTATGATGACCAGACAATGGATTAACATCAAGACAGGTAAATAATTGATGTTTAAGAAAAGCAAACTTATAAAACAAACAGCATTATTATTTGCAGTCCTTTGTATGGCCGATCTTTTGGCAGAGAACAGTAAAGCTTATATCAATGGGAGCATTCATACATTTGATGAGAATCAAACCGTTGCAGATTCTATTCTGGTTAAAGAGGGCGTTATTCAAATGGTGGGTAGTGAGGCTGATATATTGGAGAATATAGATGACTCTACCAAGATCATCGATCTTCAAGGGAAGATGATGATGCCGTCCTTTCATGATGCGCATGCTCATCCCATATGGAATGGCATGGATTTTTTGCAGTGTTCTGTTTTTGATTTGTTCAGTATCGATGAGATTCAAGAAAGGATCAGAGACTGCTTGGAAGAAGATCATGTCAAAAACTCAGGTTGGGTTATCGGAGCAGGATTAAATGCGGGATTGTTTCCTGCTGCAAATCCAAATAAATCACTGTTCGATGAAGTCAGTGAGGATATTCCAATATATATTGAGATGTCAGATGGACACAATGCGTTGGTGAACTCAAAAGCACTTGAATTGGCAGATATCAACAAAGAAACAAAAGATCCTTTTAAAGGGATCATAGAAAGAGACCCGATCACAGGAGAACCAAGCGGCACATTAAGGGAGCCGTCAGCAATGAATCTTGTCGCTGATGTACTTCCAACCGAGACACCAGAGCTTCGTTTAAATGGTCTTTTGTATGCTCAGGATCTTGCGAGTAGTTTTGGAATCACATCCATGATTGATGCTGCCGTGAATGAGGCATATCTAATAAGCTTTAGAGATCTAGCAGAAAGAGGAGATTTAAATCTGAGGGTCACTGCCTGTATCGAGTACGGAAGACAGCATTATGTTCAAGAATTTTCTGGCTTCGAAAACATATATAAAAGAAGGTCAGAGTATGCGCATTCTAGAATTAACACTAATTGCGTGAAGATATTTATAGACGGCGTACTTGAGGGGCAAACTGGCGCAATTCTTGAGCCATATCTTGATTCCGGATCTTACGGACAGTTATATTTCGCTCAAGATGAATTAAACAATGCAATTGCAAGATTTGATGCAAACGATACACAAGTCATGACCCATGCAATTGGAGATCGTGCAGTAAGATCAGTTCTTGATGCCTACCAACATGCAATCAAGACCAATGGCGTTAAAGATAATAAGCATCATATTTCTCACCTTCAATTGATTCATGAGAATGATATACCAAGGTTTTCAGAGCTGAATATTTCAGCTAACTTTCAGGCAGCATGGGCTCTTCCAGATGAGTGGATAACTGAAATTAATATTCCCGAACTTGGAATTGAAAGAGTGAATCGTATGTACCCTATAAGAAGTATTCATGATGCCGGAGGGACAATTGTTGGAGGCAGTGACTGGGCGGTAACAACAATGAACCCATTGATTGCAATTGAAACTGCAGTCACAAGACAGGACCCTAGCAATCGCGTTGAAGGCACATTGAATAAAAATGAAAGAATGGAACTGACTGAAATGTTGAAGGCCTATACAATCAATGCTGCAGAGGTAATGCATCAAGGCCACCTCACTGGAAGTATAGAAATTGGGAAGTTTGCAGACCTTATTATCCTTGAAAAAAATCTTTACGAAATTCCCCATAATGAAATTGGTGAAGTGAGAGTCATCGAGACAGTACTTGAGGGCAACACTGTTTTCAGAATAGACTAGTTCAATGAAAAAACAGCTTTCAATTACCAGAAGAGATTTTATCAATGGAGTGAGCTATGGATTGGCCGCTTCTGTTGCACCCACTGATTTTTTAAAAGCAAATAATATCGATCCTTATAAATATCCTCCTGCACTGACTGGCATTAGAGGAAACCACCCTGGGTCATTCGACCATGCACATAGACTGGCATTGGCTGGCGGAAATTATTTTGAGGACATTATTGATCTTGGTGAGACCAATGATTTGATAGTTGTCGGCGCTGGTATATCAGGATTATCAGCATCATACTTTTACAAGAATAGGAAGAGCGAGAATCAAAAGATCCTGATACTGGATAATCATGATGATTTTGGCGGCCACGCAAAACGAAATGAATTCCAGGTAAATGGTCGAGAAATTCTAACTTATGGAGGAAGCCAATCCATAGAGTCTCCTAGTTATTATGAGAATATCTCTAAGGAATTGATGCTAGATCTTGGTATTGATTTTCAAAAATTTTATACAGCGTATGATTTTGACTACTTCAAAAGCAGAGGGCTGAATTCTTCGTTTTATTTTAATGAGAGGGCTTATGGTCAAAATAAGGTTGTTCATAATGTTCCAGGTTATCGATATGACATCAATCATAAGGAGAATACAAAGCCCGAGAATATCAAAGAAGTCGTAAAAAAAATGCCAATCTCTGATCGGTCTAAAGAAGAGTTTTCACGATTATTTCTAGATAGAACAGATTTTTTTCCAGATATGACATTGGAGGAAAAATACCGTTACTTGGAAAGCATTAGTTATGAAGAGTATCTGAAGAAATATCACAAAGTTGGCGATGAAGTCATTGGAGTTTTTCACAGTATGTTATGGGCACTTTGGGGTGTTGGCACAGAATCTATTCCTGCTTTCGGAGCATTTTCTGATGGCCTTCCAGGGTTTTCAGGCCTTGGCTTTACAGATGAAGATGATTCATCAGAGCCAGAGAATGAAATGTATGATCTCCCCACTCTGGATGAAACCATTGAAGGATATATGAGTAAAAATGAAATTTCTGACGAGCCTTATATTTTTCACTTCCCAGATGGGAATGCGACTATTGCAAGATTGCTTGTCAGAAAGATGATTCCAAATGCAATACCTGGCAATACGATGGAAGATATTGTCACTGCGAAGGTAGATTATTCACAGTTAGATTTACCTAACCAGCAAATGACAAATATTCGACTAGATAGCACTGTAATCTCCGTAAAAAATATCAATGATATCGTAGAGGTGATTTATGCAAAAGAAGGCAAGCTTTATAAAGTCTCGGGGAAGAAATGTATTTTGGCTTGCTACAATGGGATCATCCCAGACCTTTGTCCAGAGCTGCCTGAGAAACAAAAAGAGGCTTTGAAATACAATGTAAAAGTCCCACTTGTATGGGTCCAAGTGGCTATGAAAAATTGGCATATGTTTGCAAATAAAGGAATCTCTAGAGCAATTTGTCCTAAGTCATTTTTCAATAATATGTATATTGATTTTCCGGTCAGTATTGGTGATTATCAGTATCCACAGTCTTTCGATGACCCGGTTGTATTTCTAATGAATCATGTCCCAACAAGACCATATGAAGGCTTGACCAATAGAGAGCAGCATAGAAAAGGACGATATGATATTTTAAAACTCAGCTATCAAGACTATGAAGACAAGATATTTGATCATTTGAGGGGAATGTTTGGCACAGATTTCAAAGAGGAAGATGTCGCAGGTATAACAGTTAATCGTTGGGCACATGGTTACTCATATGAATACAACAGCCTATTTGATAATGATTTCTTTGGTGGAAGAATGCCAGAGAGTATGGACAGTGAGAGATACCCTCATGTGATTGGAAGAAAATCATTTGGAAATATCTCAATTGCAAATTCTGACTCAGGCGGCTCTGCTTATGTCGATGCTGCGATTGTTCAGGCTAACAGAGCCGTCAATGAGTTGCTTTGAGAATTTATTCCTTTGCTAAATGCTCCTTAAAGAAAGCCTGCATCTTTGTGTAAAGCTCCACCTGATTCTCATAAAGAGAGAATCCGTGTCCTTCTTCTCTTTTGATCATAACTTCATAAGGAATACCCTTTTCATCAAGTGCATCCATTAACGTCTCTGCTTGCTCAACACGAACATTGTAATCCCTTCTTCCATGAACTATAAAAAGAGGCGCTTGGATATTATCAATATGATACCTTGGCGACGTTTTTTTGAGTTGCGCCTCATCTTTTTCGATATCAATCACATGATTCCTAAACCAGCGACCCAATCTTGAATCCCATCTTCCATCCTGTCTATAAAGCATGGCAAGATCCCATATCCCAACATAGTTCACTGCACAGCTATATAATTCTGGAGTCAAGGTAATGCCTGCCATAGTGGCATAACCACCATAACTGGCGCCATAGATGCATACATGATCAGGGTCAGCAACACCCTCGGAGATAGCCCATTTGACTGCATCAGTTAGATCGTCTTGCATTTCAAGACCCCACCTTTTGTAACCTATTCGTTCATATCGCTTTCCATAGCCACCTGATCCTCTGAAGTTTACTTGCATCACT
>Ga0208127_1000573_pt1 | contig 18803 bp, 29 predicted proteins | sample ETNtaG_6_FD_185751 | JGI IMG/M metagenome (GOLD analysis project Ga0208127, IMG submission 185751) | Marine microbial and viral communities from oxygen minimum zone, Eastern Pacific Ocean - ETNP201306SV45 (SPAdes) (version 2) | ecosystem: Environmental > Aquatic > Marine > Oceanic ... | reverse complement strand
TTGAGAGGCGGACAGCACTGGAATGCGGAGATGCACGTCATTTACCGGTGTGTACCCTGACTTATACTCCTTCTCTGTTTATACTGTCTTTCTACCTTTCGGCTTCCAACCTTAAACCTCTCATTTACGCCGCCAAGACCTGTGCACTGCTGCACTTGTAGCTTGACTGACGATTTGAATAGTGTTACCGGTCTTATGGTTGATAATGGGCACGTAGCTATACTGTTCGGTATCTGAACAAGTTGTGCATTTGTTGTACCCGAGTTTTACTCGCCCTGCCGGTATTATATTGTTGCATCTACATTTTTTCATACAATTATATTATCGTAGTTGCTTCGTGTTTAGTCTGTAATTACTCTGGGGTCTTCGTGTAGCATCCATTCAATACTATTTAGCTTATAACCTTCGCGGTCTAGAAAAGCTTCGTAGTCTTCACCTGTAAGTTCACCTGACCCAACATCATGCTGGTATATTCTAGCGTCTACAAAATTTAATACTGTTATATACATATCTTTACTTTAAATAATTTTCATAAGGTTTAATACTTGCTGCTACTGCACTACGGAAGTTCTGCTCACGTTCTCTGTACTTAGAATCGGTACACCACTTTCGCCAAGCTATAGTAGTTGTATTCTTTCCGTACTTAGCTTCAAATGCTTCCACCTGAGCCAACTTATCCGCTATTTGCTTATCAGTAAACTTCATTATTCACCTATTAAGTCTGCAATTTCGTACTCTAAATCGTTAGTAATGTACTGAGCTAGTTCAACTATACTTCTTAGCCCATTTAATTCGCTACTAGACATTTCACCGGGTGTGTATTCACCGTTCTCGATCGCGGTAACACAATCATCTAAATCTCGTGCAGTGTTTTCCATTCTGCAATAACTCATATTTGCCATAGTGTTTATTTTTATATATTATCGTTTAGTGTTCGTGTTTAGTTTGTATATGTCCACCGACCGCGGTGAGAAAAGTCTTTACCTTTGCGAAATACCGATTTACCGTTCACCCGCATTCTCATATACTCGCGGTGATTTAGCCCGCGACAGTACCCATCTTGAGTGCGTATAGCATTCCATTCCGCTGCACGCTCTGCTTTCTTAGCTTCACTGTAAGCCAGTAGCTCTTGCATATTATTCACTGACATAGGTAAGGCCTTTAAAGTTAAACCACTCGCTAATACCTTCGGTTACATAGTCTGTACCGTCTTCACCTGTTTCCCACTTTTCACGGAAGCCGAAGCTCGGTGGTAAGTTACCGATTAGGTAAGGTTTGTAAACTACACCATTCAAGGCTATTTTACTGTCTTTTAGAAATTTTATACTATTCATATTTAATGTTTTTACAATTATATTATCGTTCGGTAATCGTGTTTGGCTTGTAAATTGTTACCACCCAACTAATTCTTCAAGTTCTTCAATCGGTAATTCGATCAGTTCAGTAAGGCATTGGTCGGTATTCGCCATTGCTAACTCTAAAATGTATTCATATCTACTCATAACTTCCGTATTGCTCATTCATTTGGATTAGTATTTCTCTAATATCTTCGCGGTGGTCATACTCGTCTAAGTAATCATATAATACTTCTCTAACTATCTTCCACTGCCATTCTTGTATTTTCATATCTTTACTATTTAGTTAATTCATACCCTACATCTCTTATAACTGTTTTTACCAGCATATTTTTGTCTTCGGTATCTTCCCACACACAATGCTTGTCAACAAAGGTGTAAGCGTCCTTTACCATTACATCCCAGCCATCACTTTTGGCTACCTGTACGAACTCGTCTATACAGTCCTCATAAAATTTACTCATACTCATAACTCTACTTTAATCTTTTTTGTAAATTGTCCACCGCTTCCAACTTATCGGTGACATCAAACTCATCTTCAATCGCCTCAAGGTGCTCTTCCATATGGGTAAGTGCAACTTGCAATACATTTCTTTCTAACTCACTTAGTATTAGTAATTCACTTTTCATAACTATTGATTTGTTTTAATATACCGTTCTAATATGTCCTCTAAGGTGAAGAGGTCTTCAGGTGATATGTCACCGGTCTCTAGGTTATAGTCATCAACTATACTACCCCAATCTATATATTTACTTAATCCTTCTAATCCTACCATAGCCTTACTGATTTATTCTATCTTCCACTTGTTCAAGTAGATCGAGGTAAAGTAGCCTCATATCCGCTTCATCTTCCCACTCGCACTCGTCTGCAATGTATTTGTATATCGCAAGTGCAGTACTCGCCCATCCATTTGTCAATCCAGCATAGTAATCAATAGTATCACTATCCCAATAAAATTTACTTTCACTCATATTTACTGTTTTAATTTGTTACATATATATTATCAATCGGTAATCGTGTTTAGTTTGTAACAAAAGTAGGTAAAGTGTTTACAAGAGTAAACTAGTATACAGGTGTAACACCACACCTCTAAGTGCAGGTTAGTCAAAAAGTGTGACATTAGGTACTTAATTAAATATATATAACAGGCTAGTGTCGCACTATTCGCTACCAATCTCTTGCTTACTGATCTGATCCATACTAGTTACCAAAACGGTAACTCTTTTCTTTACTTTACTTCACCGATGCTATACGTATGCTATACATTATGCTATACACTCCACCGATAGAGTTGGTATTCGTCCATCGTTGTCGGTGAAGGTACTCGGTGTGAAGTTCTATTTGACTAGAACCTCATCACCTAACTCTCTTACAAATTTAGGTAGTGCAAAAGTTTGAGAGTAGTACTTGTACTTTTGAAAACACTTCATGTTGTCAAACCTTTCTTTACATAACTCATATACTTTGTCATGTGAATACTTGTGTACTTTACCGTCATAGTCTTTGAACTCGACTGTTACTCCTTTACCGATTAGAGACTTTCTAATGATAAATCTTTTACTTACTAATGTTTGATTTTTACTCATAATTTCTATTTTTAAATGTTCATATATATTATCTTCTTTACTTCGTATTTAGTTTGTAATTTGCCAATCACACGTTTCATTACCTAGATCATCTAGTTCTCTCATACATAACTTGTCTAGTATGTTACTTACTTCACTTGTTGTCAAATTAGTTTTGAATGTTACTTTCACTCGTCTCATATTATTTATTTTTCGTTACATATATATTATCGACTATACTTCGTGTTTGGTTTGTAAAACGTATTTACAAGGGTAGTACGGTGATTTTGCTATACGCGTTGCTATACACGGGGCTGGCCCCTGGGTGTTATCCCAGGATCCCGAAGCTCGCATTCGTGAACTCCCCGTTGATCAGAGCCGTGATCACGACAGACAACCCGCCGAGGATCAGGCCCAGATAACCCGCGATGACTACACCGAAGATTATCTGCTTTAGGCTGACCTTACGCATGATTAGATGATTTCATCCATCTCTCGCACGAACTTAGGCAGAGCGAACGTTTGGCTGTAATACTTGTACTTCTTGAAGCACGCCATGTTGTCGAAGCGCTCTTTGTTACCTTCGTAGACTTTGTCATGGCTGTAGCGGTGCGTCTTGCCGTCGTAGTCCGTGAAGCTTACGATTACTCCCTTGCCGATTAACGACTTGCGGATGATGAATCTTTTACTGATTAGGTCTTGAACTTTGTTTTTAGTACTCATAATGATTTAATTTAATTTGTTATACATTTATATTATCTACTTTACTTCGTGTTAGTCTTGTAAAACTTCAACTCCAGTTACTTTAGTTGTAGCTTCACGCTTAGCCATGTAGGCCAGGTAGTTATCCAGATGGCGCTGACCCTGGAAGTGTCGGACCGTGCTGGTGTATCTGCCAGTCCAGTTGCGCTTGTCAATGCGGACTATCATCGGTTCCAGAATATTCCGTTATACATTGACCCGACCAGGTTGTCATACATGTCCTCGAGCTCGCTGGTTGACCAGGCGTCCAGGTCGAACGTGCAGCCGAACTCTGATTCGATTTCTGCGATTAGCCACTCGCGGCTTGGTGATTCATAACTCATAATACTAATTTTTAAATTCATATATATTATCGGAGTAGTACCGTGTTTAGTTTGTAAAATGCTATACGCGTTGCTATGCACGCTGCGCTGCAGCTGCTGCTGTGTCCTGGGAAAACCCCAAATCCTGCACGGGATCCCGCTACCAGATAGCTGCGAGACCAGGCAGCACAACCAGGTTCCTGGGTTCCCGGATCGCAAAACGTAACCAGCAAGGGGGCTGGGCAAAAAGAATTAGCTTTCCCGTAGCGGCTATATCGTAAAAAATGTGTATATAACCCACAACCCCTAATCATCTGAAACAAAAATATGACATTAGCCTGTTAAGTTTATTTAATAGCAGGTAAGCGTCGCATTAAGAAAGAATAAAACAACGTAATTATACAGAGAGGTAATATAAGGTTAAAAAAGATATAAATGGCTAGAATAACAAGTTATAGTAAAGGAGACGTATCTTTGCTGGATAAGCTGATAGGTACAGATTATGAGAATAATAATGTGACGGTGAATATGCCGGTTGCAAGTATAATCGATTTAGCTGTACAGTACTTTGCTACTAACGGAGGTGGTGATGCTATAAACCAAAGTTTGTTTGATGTAACTACAAGTGTAGATGGTTTAACCACAACGGTTGCATCGTATACAGAGTCTATTAATGTCATTACATCTGACAATGCCGCTATGGCTAGTCGTATGACCACAATGGAGGCTGTGTTTACTACGGAAGGTGACGGTTCGCTATCTATATCTTCTTCAAAAATAAATAATTTTGAAGAGTCTATCGCTTCTGCAGGGTTTGCATCCGCACAATCAGTAACAGACCTTACTTCTTCTGTTCAAGGAATATCTGACGACCTTACTGTTAACTACAGCACGACCTCAGCTACTCAATCTTTAATAACACAGGCCACAGAGGACAAGGCTACATCGCAAAGCGTCACAGACCTTACTTCAACTGTTTCTAATAAGCCAAATATATTTAGGCAAAATTACGCACCTGCCACTACCGAACCTGCTGGGTCATTGTGGTATAATACATTAGAAGGGAATAAATTATACATATTGACGACAGATGGGGATTGGGAAGAAACCGACGATTCTCGTATTGGGCCATTGGTAGAGTCCAGCGCAACTGCTACCCAGACATTACAAACGCATGCTACCAATATTAGCAACAATTCTACTTTCGCTACAAACTTAGCAGGTAGCTTTGGCACATTCGATGCCCAAGGTAATATAACAAGCCTCAGCGAATCTTTCGCTAATAGCGTCATGTCGAGGGAATCAGCAACAAATTATGCTGATGCTCAGGATTTAACAGAACTTGGCGCTATAGTAAGCACTAAGCCTAATGTTTATAGACAGGACGATGCCCCTTCTATTTATTCCGGTAGCCCATCCGAGCAAGTTATTCCGGATGCTTCAATATGGTATGATACAGATGATGATAATAAAGTATACATAGTAGACGAGGATCCCAACAATACTGGCGTTCGTATTTGGACACTAACGGACGATAGCAGAATAGGTGCTACCGCAAGCAAAATTACGTCTATGTCCGCCAAGTTTGGGTCGTTTGACGCTAATAATAATTTTCAAATAAGTGGGTCATCTGACTACCTAGATACTGTAATAACAACAGTTGATACTAATTCGGCGACTGCTTCCAAGGTTTCAAATCTTGGTGCTGAGCTTGGTACTTTTGATAGCAATAATAATTTTAATACATCTTTATCAGCGGACTTTAAAACAGCTGTTAATAATGAAGTTGATGCCAATTCTGCTACTGCGGGGTATATAAACAATTTAAGTGCTGCGGTTGGTATTGATAAATTAGATGGAACACCACAATCTCAAGCAACAGCTCTTGTTAATGGAGGCGCTGGTACTCCTGTTACTGCAACATTAGACGGAGCTGTCTCAGGGTCGAAACAGCTTGTGCTTACCGCAGCTGATTCTAGTATTGAAGTTGGGCAGTATGTTACGTACTCTACCCAGGCTTCCACAATAAACAGGGATCTTATATGGCGGGTTGAAGCTATAGAGCAAGAAAATATATTTTTAGATAATGAAATATATTTAGAAAATGGTACAACAGTATCGTTTACCGGTAACACGTCTATAACAGTAGATAATATCTCGGGAACAATACGTGAAGGATTCCAAATTAAGGGAACCGGTATAACGCCCGGTACTTTTGTGTCCGCTGTTAATGGAAATAATATAACACTATCGTTAGCTGAAAATTTAGCGGATGATACGCCATTAGAGTTTTTAGGCATTTATGCCGCTGTAAAAGAAACAGCAAACGTAGTAGCTAAAGTGGACGGCACCTTAGAAAGTACATATGGGTTACAAGTTGATGCCAACGGTAATGTTGCTGGTATGAAACTATTAGCCAACAACGAAGGGTCAGAAGTTAGTTTTTTAGCAGATAGCTTTAAAATATATAACGGTAGCAATACTAGTACAGCACCTTTTGAAGTCGTAAATGGAGTCGTAAAAATAAAGCAAGGGGCTATTGGTACAGTATCATTTGGTGACCTTGCCGATGTACCCGCTAGTTTTACAACTACTGTTATATATGCTGACAGCGCAAACGGTACAAATGCGTCTACTACAAAAGGAACACGTACGCACGTTGCGTTTTACAATGGCGCATGGGAAGATGGAGACAGTGTTTCAGGTATTACGTTTGATAAGATAGCAGGAACGGATGGAACCTCAGTTAGTATATTAGGAACACTATCTAGCACGAATGATTTACCGGCTTCTGGCAATACAGTTGGGGATGGTTATTTAATAGACGGCGATTTATATGTGTGGGACGGATCAAACTGGAATAACGTTGGAACTATTGAGGGACCTGCAGGAGCAGCCGGGGCGGCCGGAGCTGACGCTTATACAGTGCTTTTATCAAATGAATCTCACACCTTGCAAACAAATACAGACGGTACTGTTGATTATGCTGGCTCCGGCACGAATATATTAGCTTTTAAAGGTGGTACAGAATTAAATGGTAGAGTTTCCGGTACCCCCGGGACCGGGCAATTTTCGGTAACAGCTGTTGCAAATGGTATATCTTTGAGTACCCCAACTTCAACCGGCAATCCTATTATATATCCTAATTTTAGTAGTATGACGGGTAATACCGCTTCTATAACATATACTATAAATTTAGAAGATAATGTTACCGTAACTAAAAAACAAAGCTTTTCTAAAGCATTGCAAGGGGCTACTGGTGCTACGGGAGCTGCTGGGGTCAACGCCAAATCTATTAAACTTATACCTTCGTCACATGTTATAAACTATACAGAAGCAGGTGGCGAAACTGACACAATAACATTTACGACAGAAATTCAAGGTGCCTCGGCTGGTGTTACATATCAATTTTATGTTGATAATGTTTCGCAGGGGGCAGCTTCGGCTACATCCACATTCACATTGCCTGATAACTTAGAACCAGCAAACGGCGCAAGTGTTGAAGTAGAAGTTGAGCTTAAAAGCGGCTCGACTATTCTTGCAAGAGATTCTGTAACTATATTTGGTGTTCAAGACGGACATGACGCAATAACCAGCCTATTAACCAACGCTTCCCATGTCGTTTCTGCCGATAACTCAGGAACCGTAACATCTAGCCTAGCCTCTGCTGGTGGGTCTTTTAAAGTATTTGTAGGTGCTACAGATGTTTCCTCAAGCTGTACATTTAGTGTGGTTACAAGTTCTGGTATTACTACTGCTATAACATCAGGAGGTACTTATTCTATTTCAGCGGTTTCAGCAGATAACGGTACTGCAACATACCAAGCAGTGGTACCAAGTGCAATTGCTAAAACGGCGGCTAATGTAACATTAACACAAACTTATAGTATATCTAAATCAAAAGCCGGCACAGATGGTATTAACGGAGCGCCAGGATCAAATGGCTCTAACGGAGCAGATGCTAAAGTGGTCAAGTTAAACCCATCCAAACACGTCATAAATTATTCTATTGCCGGAGCCGAAACAGATACAATAACATTCAATGCTGCCAGCCAAAACGTCGCGGGTACAGCTACATATAGATATTATATTGATAATGTAGCGCAGGGTGCTGCGTCATCAACTTCAACTTTTACGCTACCTGATGCAAGTGAACCAGCGAGCGGGGACAGTGTTGTTGTGGAAGTAGAGCTGTATGATGATGGTACACTTGTAGCAACAGATGAAGTCACTATATATGGAGTTCAAGACGGAAATGATGCCCCAACAGCGTTTTTGACGAATGCAGCTCACGTTGTATCAGCAGCTGCAGATGGAGCCGTTTCAAGTTATACAGGCTCAGGAGGTACTTTTAAAGTATTTGTTGGTAATACAGACGTAACAACAAGTTGTACTTTTGCAGTTGATTCTCAAAGTGCAATCACAGCATCTATAAATTCTTCAGGTGTATATACAATATCTAATTTGCAAGCTAATAATGGCTTTGCCGTATTTGAGGCTACTATTCCAGCAGCTACAGCCAATGCTGCATCCGATGTTATATTAACTGCCGAATATAGTATTTCAAAATCTATAACAGGGGCAACTGGGGCACAAGGCCCTTCTGGAGCTGACGGTATTGATGGCGCCGACGGAGCATATGTAAGTTTTGTATATAAGAAAAGCGCGTCTCAACCTGTAACACCATCTGGTGGCTCGTACAATGGGACATCAGAAACAATACCTACAGGGTGGACAGATGATCCAACCGCAAGTGTAAATGACACAGAGTGGGTGTCAAGCACTAGATATCACCATAATAAAGTCGCTGATACTTGGTCAAATACAGGTTGGTCAACTCCGGCTATATATTACCAAAAAGGAGCAACAGGTGATACGGGAGCAACAGGTGCAACGGGGGATACTGGACCTGCGGGACCGCAAGGTACAACAGGGGCAGATGGTCTTAAAACAGCAAGCGGTATTATATTCTACCAATCAGGAAGTGCAACCAGACCTTCTACACCATCAACATCAGGTGTTTCATATAATTTTAGCAATGGTACTTTTACAGGTCTAAATAGTAATTGGAGCAAGCAAACTCCGGAAATGGAAGCCGGCACAGCATCAAACGCATATTGGACATCTAGCTTTAATGTTATTGAATCATCGTCTGGAAGCGGAACCGGAGCACCTTCATTTGCTACACCTGTAAGGGCTTTTGCTTTTAACCAAGTTGTAACATTCAGCGCTTTAAATACAAGCGGTAGTACGATAATAAACGGTGATAACATTACGACAGGGCAAATTAAAAATAATAATTATATTCCAGGCCCTAATAATGAATTTTCAGCGGAAGGTATGGCAATCGATCTTGATAGCGGAAGTATCCACGCGGAAAACTTTTATATTGATGAAGATGGTAACGCGGAATTCAAGGGAACACATACTTCAGGCTCGATTGGCAGCTGGGTTGTAGATAACGATGTGTTAAGAGATGCAGATAGTAAAATATTATTAGACCCTGCAAACAAAAAAATAGAACTAAAAGATGCAGCTGGTCAGCTAAAGGCTTTTATATCTGCTAATGAAGATTTAACTTCAACAAGCGGAGCAGATATAATAATTAATAGCAGCAATAGGCCTGGTAGTAACGTAGGACCGACATACCCACCTGCTTCTTCGGGCACAACATCTAGCAGCTATATTGATGGCACACCTACATACTCATCCTCGGCTGGGTCATTTACGCCAACTGTATCTGGCCAATATGAATTGTTTAATTTATTTGATACAACTAGTATTCCTACAATTGATTTAACTGCCGTAGCTTCTAGTGCTGGGCTTAATACCCCGGTGAGTGGTACAACAGGGAATCCTAATGGTAATTTAATAGGGGACTATCATAATCAAGCATACGGTAGCAGCGCCTCTCCCAAATCTATCCAGCAAAGATTAAGCTTAGTAATTGAAAAAGTGAGCAATGGTGAAGAAGTAGGAGACATTTGGATTACTACTGCGTCAAGAACAAGTGCTGTAAATCCTATTAATAAATATTATTGGAATTCATCCTCTAATTCTTGGGACTACTACCTCCCCAGTTTTGGAGTGTCCGCGGGAGGGAGTCAAAGCAAGAGAGATACACCTATAAGTGCTACCGCGTATTTAGAAGCAGGTGTAGCATACAGAATTAGATATAAAAGTATTGTACGTACCTCTTCCGGTTATTTAGGTTATTTAGACGGAACTAACTGGATGAGATCTTATACTTTTTATACCGTTACAAACAGCGGCAATTGGGTAGTACCTTCTGTTTCATCATTAGATCAAGCTTTTGGACTTGCAATACCAAGCAATTTTGTAGAGGCATCAGGCGGGGGAGTTCAAGTGGTAAGTAATTCTCAGAAATATGTTTCCATAACAAGAAAAGATATAAATTCTTCCGGCGACGAACTAATTACCGTAAATAATGGTTATGCTAGTTTTCAAAGATCGAACCCAGACGAATTATCGCTAGAGGCAGAGGGCTACTCTCGTTTTCAAAAGCGTGTTGACGTTGGGACGTTTAGCTTCGGAAACACTAATGTAAATACAGATTGGCCCGGTCTTAGAACTAGAATGTTTACAATTCTGACAAAATATGTTGGCTCTGGTAGTTCATCATCGTCTTCTCCTCTTGATTTAGCCTATGAAATTAGATCAGGCGGTAGTACGTTATACTTGCGCCCTGATTCGTCGCGGAGGTATTATACCCTCCCTCATAAAAGCTCAGCAGGCACTACAACAGACGCTGACTATGTGCCTGACGGAACAGTCATTACATTGATAAATACAAGTAATACCTACAGCGGTTATGTTAAAGGCCTTTTTGGTGCCAAAACCTCAGGAGGATCTTTTGCAGGTACTAAAGAGTACTACACGCTGAAACATGGTGATACCCTAACATTGCAATATTTTAATGGAAACTCAGCTTGGTTACAAGGGTGGAAATCTGGCGACACAAAAGGATGGTTTATACTCAGTTATGCTTACAACCAAGAAGCTTATTAAGCGTAAAAAAAAGTAAAGTGCTGTAATATAATATGTATGGGAAAACAAAGACTATCAAGAAGAGCCGCTGCAGCAAAGAAGAAGCGAGATCTGATGTATGCAAATTCCGATCGTAGAAAGAAGATGCGTGCAGAGAATCAGAGGCTTCGCAGAGCTGCTAAAAAAGCCGGTAAGAAGATTGATGGTAAGGACTATGACCATAAAACCAAGCGTTTCGTGTCTGTGAAAAAGAACAGAGGCGGTCACGGGCGTGGGACCAAAAAAGAATAATTACCGTCTCTAAACCAAAACCAATGACACTATATTATAGAACCTACTCTTGGGGTAGCCAAGCTAGTCCAAAAGTAACCGATGAAGAAGTCCAGTATTTGAACCACCTAGTTGAAAAGAAAAACTGGAGAATTGTACAACTACCAAACGGGTATTTTCAGACCGAGTACTTAATTCCTGGAAAGGAAGACAGTTGGACTGATGTAACCCGCAGGGAAACAATGAAAGGAGCTGAAGCAGCAATTGATGCATCGATAGAGCATTATAAGAAGCGTTTAAGCTTTGCACAGGGACCTGTAGTTGTAAAGACTTTCAAGTAATATCTCAACTTAAAAAATTTAATTAAATGGAATATAATAACCCAAGTGAGATAGTAAAGAATCTTTCATTCGGAAACGAAGGGAAAGACAAAGTAATGATTGGCGTAGATAAACTAGCAAAAGCTGTGCGATCTACCTTAGGCGCATCCGGTAAGTGTGTTATATATGAAGACGCCCTTGGCAAACCGGTCATAACAAAAGATGGTGTAACGGTAGCAGAATCCGTAGTCTTATTTGACCCAGTTGAGAACATTGGCGCTACACTTATCAAAGAGGCGGCTAAGAACACAGTGAAAGAGGCCGGTGACGGTACCACAACGGCGACCGTCCTGGCTCATTCACTATTAGAAAAAGCTAATCAAGCATTAAACGATGAAAACACAAGCATTAGAGAACTTAAAGAAGGTATACAAAAAGCGGCTAAGAAAGTTAATACTTACATTGAAAAGACGGCAATACCAGTTAAGAATTCGATGCTTAAGCAAGTCGCTGTTATTAGTTGTAACAATGATGAAGCCCTGGGAGATAAGATTGGCCAGGCTTTTGAGAAAGTTGGAAAAGACGGAGTTGTCCTTATGGAAGAGTCGGATACCAACGAAACGTATGTAGAATTTGTAGAAGGAACACAGCTTGAGTGTGGTTTAAAATCGCCACACCTTGTAACCGATAAAGACAAGGGTAAAGCTGATTTAGAGAACCCATATGTGCTTATTGTGTCTTCACCTATACCTAATATACGTAAAATACAAAGCGTACTAGAATACGTTATAAAACAAAACCGCCCGCTTTTAATTGTGGCATCGGTAGAGCAGCAACCTATGGCGGCGCTACTCGCAAACAAAGTAAAGGGTAATATTAAGGTAAACATTATTGATCTACCTGGTTTTGGCCCAACGAAGCAAGATACAGTTGAAGACCTTGCATTTTTAACAGGTGCTACGGTTATAAACGAAGAACTGGGTGATGATTTGGATTTGATTGACCCATCTGTACTTGGTCAATGTGTTAGAGCAATAACCGATGAAAAAACAACCGTTTTGCAAACCGCTGATTTAGGTGTTGAGCTAAACGAGCGTATTGAGCAGATTGAAAAGAAACTCAAAGAAGAAACCAACCCATATTTAAAACGACGCATCCAGCAGCGCTTAGCGATGATAAACGGAGCTGTAGGTATTGTAAAGGTTGGTGCAGATTCTAAGATTGAGCTAAAGGAAAAGAAAGACCGTGTTGAAGATGCAATATATGCTGTTAAAGCTGCATTGCAAGATGGTATTGTTCCAGGTGGGGGCGTTGCTTTGCTGAATGCATCCACACTGACTACCGCAAAAAGTAAAGGTGAAGAGATATTGCTTGAAGCAATCAAAGCGCCTTACGAGACTATATTGAATAACGCTAATCTAAACGGTAAACTTCAATCAAATAGAAGAGGCTGGGGTATAAACGTTATAGACGGCAAGCCTGTAAATATGATCCGCGCAGGTATCATAGACCCAGCTTTGGTTACAAAGACGGCGCTAAAAAACGCAATATCAGTTGTTACAACTATCATTTCTGCAGATTGTATAATTAATAACATGCGAACAAATGAAAGCAATTAATTATTACGTTGTAGTAGAAAAGATAAAAGAGGAGCCGAAGAAAGTAGGTGGCCTCGAATTAACTGAAGCACAAAATAGCGACGTTAGGTACTTAAAGGCAAAAGTTGTCTCAAGAGGCAACTTGGTTGAAGCAATAAATGATGGCGATATAGTTTATTACGATAAGCATAACGGTCATGGCATACAATGGAAAGATAAATTGTATCATGTGCTAAAGCTCGCTGATATTGTTCTTGTAGAATGAGGTTAGAAGCAAGCGATTTAAAAGATATGAATCTATTGAAGTATTACAGGCTCATTCGTAAGTGGGCCTGTAAAACTTATAAGTTAAAAGACGCTGATTTAGAACTTTTAATATATTTAGATTGCAAAAATCGATTTACACGTAATGATTTTATTGAAGGAGAGTACACATATTCTTGGGATAAAGATAGATGGGAACGACTCCGACGCGAGGGCTGGATTGAGGTTTGGCGCAATCGCAACCGTACTACAATTAAATATTCTATATTTCAAACCTCATATAAATGCAAACGCTTAATAAGCAGAATATATAGAATAATGCTTGGTGAAGAAGACTTACCTACGTCTGAGCGAAGCATATTTTACAAAAACAAAACATACACAGATAAAGTCTATAACAAAGCTATAGACGATATGATTAAAGACCCAGAACGATAAAAAAAACATTATGTCATCATTTAAACTAAACCCAGGATCAAAAGAAATAGACTCAATAGGGAGCTTTAGCCAAAAAGCTACAAATATGCTAAAACAATTTTCTAAAAGAGTATTTGGAGGAGTGACAGGTACAGGCGCTTTAAAAGGAATGCGCAACAGCTATGGTGCAGACTTAAAAAAAGGTATTAAAGCTTATAGACCCAGCGGCGGGGCTATTGAAGCAGAAGCAAAAAGATTTAATGATAGTTTAAGAAGAGCAAGTAAAAGAAAACTTGAAAAATTAAAATAAAAACTAATATTATGCCAGGAAAAAGTAAAAAAGGCGGCGGCCTTAAAACAAAAAAATATAAAACTGGAGCAAAATTCGGTGGTGGAGCAAAAACAGCTAAAAAAATTACTAAAATACCAGCTGGATTTAAAAAAAGCACAACAAGATACCCATCCGGTGTTAAAGGCCCAAATTATAAGGTCGGTAAAAGAGTAAAAAGATAATTATGCCAATTAGAAAAAGCACTACTGTTGCGAAAAATAATGCAAAGCCAAAAAGGCTACAAAGCGTTAATAAAGCAAAACAAAAATCTCAATATTCGAGAGCTAATAGAATGGCTAAAAAGAAAAAATAATTATGGCACGGAAGAACGCACCATCACGTAAAAAATCTCTTGGCTATTACGCCAAAGTTAAAAAGGGAGGTGGAACTGGTAAAAAAGCCGGTGGTGGAATGACTGCTAAAGGCGTTAAAAAGTACCGTAAAGATAATCCAGGAAGTAAGCTAAAGACAGCTGTTACTACACCACCCTCTAAACTTAAGAAGGGAAGTAAAGCTTGGAAGCGAAGAAAATCATTTTGTGCAAGATCCAAAAGCTGGACATCCGAAAGAGGGAAAGCCGCACGAAGAAAATGGAACTGTTAAGATTATGAAAAAACTAACACCAGCTCAGAAAAAGCTTGCGCGTGCTGCAAAGCCTTTTAATAAAATCACAGGAGCAGATTTTAAAGCGCTCAAAAAAAGAAAGAAAAGAAAATGAAATCAAGAGGACTCGGTGATGATATTCACAAATTCACATCGCAGACCGGCATTAAAAAGGCTGTAGATTTCATGTCTAAAAAACTAAACATCCCTTGCGGCTGCGAAGGAAGAAGGGAAGCTATGAATAAATTGTTCCCTAAACGATATAAAAAATAAAACGATGGCTTACAACATGAACCCTGGCTCTAAGGAAAAAGATACCCTTAGCACATTTAACGAAGCTCAATATAAAATGCTTAAAGATAAATTTATAATGAGTAGCAGAGGCGATGCCGGCATTAGCGGCGTAACAGGGAAACGCGTTGATATTAAAAAATCATTTTCTACTTTTGATAAAGTATACGGCGAAGATACTAAAGCAAAACTAAAAGCCGCGCAAGATCTTTATGGCGGTTTATCTAAGCGATCAAAAGGTGAAGTAAAAGGTGGATTAGGCCCTTACGCTAATTTATTTAATTAAAATGGCAAATAAAAAATTTAAAGACAGCACAGTGGGTAAACTCCTGCTAGGCGCTGCATCAGTTATAAATCCTACACTAGGTGGTATACTTTCAGGTGTTACATCACCTAAAGAAGCTATTGCTGAAATTACAAAAGCAGATATACCTGCTGAAGAAAAAATTAAATTACAACAGCTTATATTTGAGCAGCAAAATAAAGAGATCGAAGCAATCAGTACACGCTGGAAAGCAGATGCTGCTTCAGATTCTTGGTTATCTAAAAATGTACGCCCACTAGTTTTAGTGTGGTGTATTGTTATTTTTAGCTTTGCTGGTATACTTGATAGTGTTGATTCCATACCTTTTAACATTGGAGCAACATGGAATGATACATTTGAAAAAGTTATGATGGCTGTTGTACTTGCTTATTTTGGTGGTCGTACCACAGAAAAAGCTACAAATATATTTAAATCTAAATAATGGCAAGAATCAGTACTTATCAAAAAGATTTAACCGTATCTAAGTTTGATAAAGTTATAGGTACTGATTCAGGTGGATCTGTAACTAAAAACTTTACTCTTGAAGATATAGGAAATTTCTTCACGCAAACAAATGCGGTTGGAGCAATTTCTCAATTGGTTTTTAAATTTACTGTTGACGCGCCAACTGCGCAAACGGTTTCTTTTGAACTTGGCGGTGGTGATAATACTACTTTTGATAATGTATCTGAGATTAGATTAAGTTCTTTAGATGTGGACAACAACGATTTAAGCCAATATTTAGAGCAATTTCAGGGTCATCCAATTATCATAGTAAGATTAGATGACTTTTCTAATTTTGGTATATTTGAAGTAGATAATGTTTTTGAAGCAGGTCTTACAAACTTTAAAATGTTTGGTTTAACAAACAGAATTAATCAGGGAAGCTTCATAGACGGCAAGTATTATGGAATAGCTTTATTTCCTGTTAATGAAGATAAAAGCTACACTCATACGCAATCAATCGCATCATCAACCTGGACAGTAAATCATGGATTAAACAAATTTGGCTCAGTAACAGTTGTTTTATCCACCGGTCAAAAAGGCTATGGTGATGTAACATATATAGATTCTAACAGTTTAACAGTATCATTTGCCGGCGCGGAAACAGGCAAGGCATATATAAATTAAAAATTATGGCAATTCCATTTCTTACGAGTATAAACCTACGCGGTAATGAAACGCAGAATCAAGTACTCCATTTAACTTCATCGGATCCTACGACTTTTATAAGTTCTGCCGGAGGTAATATATATTACAATACAAACTCAGACGTAGTAAAGTATTATGATGGCTCTACTTCAGGCTGGCAAACAGTTGCTTCACAAGCTTGGACAACATCAAATTTTCTTTCTTCGTCAATTAATGTTGTAGACGGATCTGGTACTGCAAACAAAATACCAATATGGACTGATTCAGATACTTTAGGCGATAGCAGTATATCTCATGGCCAGCAAGGTGAGGTTATCATAAACGCAAACACTACAATAAACGACGAGCTTTCGATGGGTAATGCCATATTAATGGATGGTAATCCTATAGCTGAGCTTCCAACTCCAACAACCAATGATGAAGCCGCAAACAAAGCTTACGTTGATACTCGAAGTATTACAATTGGGGATTCTACAATTACATTAGGGGGCACCGACACAACACTTACAGGGCTTACCGATATAGACCTTACAGCCGGTAATAAAACAATTTTTGACGGGGTTGGAAATGCAATATTATCTATTGGTGCTCAATCAACATCTGTGTTTATAAATGGAAATTTTGAGGTTAACGGAAGTACCGAAATGCAAGGTTTGACTCTTGGCGATGAGCTCAATATGCAGGACACTAAAATAATAAATGTAGGTGATCCTACTAATAATGCTGACGCGGCCACAAAAAACTACGTTGACACTCGAAGTATTACTATTGGTGATTCTACAATTACAATAGGTGGTACTGACACTACTCTTACAGGATTAAGCGATATTGATCTTACAGCTGCTAATCATACAATTTTTGATAATGTTGGAGCCAACACACTTACAATAGGTGCGGCGACTACAACAATAGCAATACCAGGTGATTTACAAGTTACAGGTACTGTTACAACAAATAATGTTGAAACTGTATCTACATCTAATGGTGTTATATTTGAGGGCAATGTGGCTGATGCAAACGAACTCACATTATTAGCCGGGACGCTAACAGCAGATAGAACCGTAACACTCCCAAATGCAACAGGTACAGTTGCTTTGACAACAGACCCAATTGGTATAAACGGTATTAGCGGATTAACACAGTATTCAGCATTTAACCAAGACCCAATCGATGTATATGTGGCTGTTTATGATGATGATATAGGTGCAAATAGGCAGATTAATTTTAATAACATAGCCAAAGAAATAATACCTACCGTGAGTGCTCTTATAGATGTTAGCTCAATGGGTAGTAATACTACTGCTTCAATAGTACATAATCTTAATTCCTCTTATATAATAGTACAGATGCATGATGTCACTACAGGAGAGGTTATATTTGCTGATATTGATCATATTTCTTCAAGCACTACAAATATAATATTTAGCTCAACTCCGACTAATGATATTAGAGTTAATATAATTTCTTTAGGAGATCATTTGGTAACAGCTACTCCAACTTATTCATAATTTAATAAAATATGGCAAATCGTTTTTTAAATAACATAAAAATAAACGATAGTTATACCCTGCCAGCAGCAGACGGTACAGCAGATCAGGTAATAACAACAGATGGCTCGGGGCAACTTAGCTTTGTTGATCAAAGCGCGATAAACGCTGGTAATGCTGAACGCGTTGTTATATACGCAAAAAACACTTCGGGCGCTTCAATATCTAAAGGTACACCTGTTCATATAACCGGAACTGTTGGAGCAACTGACACAGTAGAAATCGCACCGGCAGATGCTGGTAATTCAGCTAAAATGCCGGCGGTTGGACTTCTTGACGATACACTAGCTAATAATGCTTTTGGCTATGTAATTACAGGTGGTTTTATGGATAATATTACCACTGATCCAATTGATGGTGCAACACCTAGTTCAAATGATACAGTATATGTAAAAGCAGGAGGTGGTCTTACGCTTACAAAACCAACAGGTAGTAACTTAATACAAAACGTTGCTAAGGTTGGTAAAGTATCTGGCGGTAACGCTGGCTCGCTTATAGTTTCTTCTATCCTTAGAACTAACGACGTGCCTAACCTTACAACTGGTAAGATATGGGTTGGGTCTGCTGCTAACACAATAGAGTCAGCAACAGTTCACTTAGATGAGGCTAACGGTCGTATGGGGATTGGGACGGCTAATCCAGGTTATAAGCTGCATGTAAATGGAGGAGGTTTGCAGACAACTACTGCTACTGGGAATAAAATATCTTACTAT